>Ga0080004_1134732_pt1 | contig 148441 bp, 136 predicted proteins | sample WasSprMetagenome_FD_69207 | JGI IMG/M metagenome (GOLD analysis project Ga0080004, IMG submission 69207) | Sulfidic aquatic microbial communities from Washburn Spring, Yellowstone National Park, USA - WS (SPADES assembly) (version 2) | ecosystem: Environmental > Aquatic > Thermal springs > Hot...
TGGCCACGGCCGTGGGGGTGGGGGCCGGCGCACTGATGGTGGGCTACTACCACCTGGTGCGCGCCCTGCGCTTCCTTTTCACCGGCGAGCCCGGTCTGGCCACCCTGAGGGGCAAGGCCGTCCTGGCCCTCCCCCATTCCGCTTACGTCATCCCCGCGGCCGTGGTGGGCGGCCTGCTGATCGGGATTCTGAATCACTATTTCACGCCGGACGCCCGCAGCAGTTTCGGCATTCCCGGGGTCATCGAGGCCATCGCCCTGCGCGGCGGCTGGATTCGTCCCAGGGTGGTGGCGGCCCGGGCCATGACGGCCGCCCTGTGCATCGGGTGCGGCGGCGCCGCCGGCAAGCAGGCGGCCATCGCCCAGATGGGCCTGGTGCTGGGCGCGGCCCTCGGCAGGTGGCTCCGCCTGCGGGAGCACACGGTGCGCCTGCTGATCATGTGCGCCGTGGCGGCGGTCATCGCTTCCAATTACAACGCGCCCCTCGGCGGTGCCCTGCTGGTCTTCGAGGTCATCTTCGTGGAGCTGAACATCGGGTACCTGAGCCTGGTCCTGCTCTCGTCGGTGATCGCCACCGCCATCTACCGTGCCTTCGTGGGCAACGTGGCCAAATTCCCGGCCCCCCAGTACACCCTCCCCAGCGTCAGCGAGCTGTGGTTCTTCATCCTGCTGGGCGTGCTGTGCGGGCTGGTCGGCTTCCTTTACATTAAGGTGGTGAAGCATTCGGCCGAACTGTTCGCGCGGTGGAGCCCCATGCGGCTCCCCCTGCTCAAGCCCGCCATCGGTGGGGCCCTCATCGGCCTGACCGCCTATCTGGTGCCCCTTTCCTTCGGGCGCGGCACCACCGGCATCGACCTGGCCCTCACCGGCCAGCTGCTGCCTGGCATGATGCTGCTCCTGCTGGTGCTGAAGTTCTTCACGGTGGCCCTCACCGTGGGCGCCTGGCAGACCGGCGGCGGCTACCGGGCAGGGCTGTGCATCGGGGCCCTGGTGGGCGGTACCCTGGGCCATACCCTCCACCAGCTCCTGCCGGGCGTCACCTCGGGCAGCGGCCCCTACGCCCTGGTGGGCATGGGCGCCTTCTTCGCCGCCGTGGCCCAGGCGCCCCTCACGGCCATCGTGATGGTTTCCGAAATGACCAAAAACGTGCATCTCGTGCTGCCGCTGACCGTCAGCGCGGTGGTGGCCACCGGACTCTCCCGCCTGCTGAGCTTCGAGACCATCTACACTGCGCGCCTCATCGCGCGCGGGCTGGACGTGGCCAACGCCCGGCGGCCCGACATCCTGCGCAATCTCCTGGTCCGCGACGCCATGACCCCGGAGCCGGTGACCCTGGCCGCGGACCTGACCATCCACGAGGCCTACCGGTCCGTCGCGGACCGGCCCCATGAGCTCTACCCGGTGCTCGACCACATGGGCCGCCTGCAGGGCGTGGTGACCGCGGCCGAGCTGCAGGACGCCCTCTCCGCCGGGCGCCTTTACGACTCCGTGGGGCAGGTGGCCAGCCGGCCGGTGGTGGCCACCACGGCCGACACCCTGCAGGACGCGCTGCGCCACATGAGCCGCCACGGGGTCAAACGCCTGCCCGTGGTGGCGGCCGGGGATCCCTACCATGTGGTGGGCATGCTTACCCTGACCGACGTGGTGCGCGCCTACACCGCGGACCTCCAGCGGGCCGCTGTGGCCGTGGCTGGCCGTCGGGCCGCCACCGAGCCGGTGGTCAGTGCCCCCATGGCCATGGCGGCCGGGGAGATCAGCCTCTACCTTTGCGAGGACGCGGCGGCCACGCCCCTGACCAACCCCCTCGGGGGGCTCCTCCGGGGCCGCACCGCGGCTGAAGCCCCTGCGCCCGCCCCGGCGACCACGACCGCGGCGGTCGCCAAAACCCCTGCCGCGGCGACGGCCACCGCGGGCGGCAGGGTGAGTCCGGCCATGGCCATGGCGGCCACCGAAATCAGCCTCTACCTGTGCGACCCGCCGTCCCTGGAGCCTACCCTGAGCTGGCCGGAGGTCCTGGACCCGCGCCGTCTGCTGGCGCGCCTGCGCGGCCGGACCCCGGCCCGGTAACTCCCAAGCCCTACCTAACCCCTTTACCCCAAACTAAGGGCCCGCACCACGTGTGCGGGTCCCTTCTTACCTCCAGCAGGCGGCAAAAACCTCTACCACCCGGGGGTCGAACTGGCTCCCGCGCAGGTTTCCCTGCCTACAGGCGGCGAACCGTCACAGAGAGGCCATCGCCCCCGACCCGCACCAGCAGGTAGTGGAAGAAGCCGCCCTCCTGCGGGGCGGCGTAGGGTTGGGCCCCGGCGCCGGCGGCGACGAACTCGCGCAGGCCCCGGTATTCCAGCTCGCGGTAGAGGTGGACGTGGCCGGCGAAGAGGGCCTCCACCCCGCGGGCCGCCAGGAGATCGAGAAAGGCCCGGGCCTCCTCCGGACTGTACCAGGTCGTGCCCCGACCGTCCGGAAGGGCCGCGGGCGTGTCCGGTCCGCCGGGGGCAAGGGGGGAGAGGGGCGGCTCGTGGGTGAAGACGAAGATGCGGCGGCCCTGAACGCGGGCTTGGTCCAGGTCCTCAACGAGCCAGGTCCACTGGGCCGTCCCGGGCCGGAGGCGCCGCAGCTCCGCCCGGGACCGGTCCTGCCAGGCGGTGTCCAGCACCACGAAGTGGACGTTTCCGCAATCCAGGGAAAAATAGGCCCTTTTTCCGGCCGCGCCGTCCGGCCCGGGCAGGCGGTCTCCGAAGACCTCCAGGAAGTTCTCCTCGCCGTCGCCCTTCCGGCCGCTTGGATCCGCGCCACCCACCAGCTCGTGATTTCCTGGCACCGGGTACCAGGGCGCGGTCAGCTGGTCCAGATACGAGCGAAAGGCCGTCAGGTACTGCAGCGGGCCGCCCCGGCCCGGGCCGTCGCCCAGATAAAAGACCAGGTCCGGGTGGTCGGCGTTGATGCGGGCCACGGCCTCGGCCAGGACGCGGTTACCCCGCCACCCGGGCGCGTCGGGCAGGATCTTGGAGTCGCCGAGCACGGCGAAGGTGAGGGCGTCGCGACCGCCGGCCGCACCGGCGGCCTGACCCACGTTCGTGGCCTGCGGGGCGGCCCCCGCCGGCCGTTCCGCGTTCTCCGGCACCGGTCCGGCCGCGCTTGGCGCCTCGGTCCCCGAGGGCGAGGCGCCAGGGACCGGGCCGCGGTCCCACGGGCCGCAACCGGCTCCCGGCAAAGCCAGAAGTCCCGCCACGAGCCCCACACAGACGGCCACACGCCACCGCCCCACAAAAGGAACCCCCTCATGCCGGCCCTTCTTCAACGGCACGCCGCCGCGCCCGTGCGTTCTAAGGCTTGGCCTCCAGGGTCACCGAGACCTCCACCGTGGTCCCGTTGCGCCACACGGTGAGCGGGACCACGTCGCCCACCTTGCTGTTGGCCACGGCGTTCACCAGCTGCTCGGCCTGCACGATGTCCTGGCCGTTGAAGGACAGGATGACGTCGCCGCGCCGGAGCCCCGCGGCCGCCGCCGGGCCGTTAGGCAGCACCTGGAGCACCAGGGCGCCACGCGGCCGGTCGAGGCCCAGGTAGGCCGCCACCTCGGGCGTGACCTGGCCCAGGTACACCCCCAGCCAGGGCCGCTCGATCTTGCCCTGCTCCATGAGCTGCCTCAACACCCCGCTCACGGTGTTGCTGGGAATGGCGAACCCAATACCCTGGGCCTGGGCCTCCACAGCCGTATTGATCCCGATCACCTCGCCCTGAAGGTCCAGCAGCGGCCCGCCGCTGTTGCCCGGATTGATGGACGCGTCGGTCTGCAGCAGGTTCTCGTAGTGCCGGTCCTGCACCTGGATGGGCCGGCCCTTGGCGCTCACCACTCCCACGGTCACGGTATGGTCCAGCCCGTAGGGGTTGCCGATGGCGATGACCCAGTCGCCCACGCGGATCTGATCCGAATTGCCCAGGCGCAGGTAAGGTAAATCCGTGCCCGCGTCGATTTTCAGCACCGCCAGGTCCAGGTCCCGGTCCTGGCCCACCACGCGGGCCGGCAGGGCCCCGTCGCGGCCCGTGAGGGTGACCTTAACGCGCTGCGCGCCCTCGATGACGTGCTCGTTGGTCAGGATGTAGCCGTCAGGCGTGACCAGAAAACCCGAGCCCAGTCCCCTGACCACCCGGGTCTGGGGCCGCAGCCCGAACTCCGGCCCGAAGAACTGGCGGAAGAACGGGTCGTTGAAGAACGGATTGGCCGGCACGCGCTCGCTCACCGCGGCCTCGGTCTCGATCTTCGCCACCGCCGGGCTGGCCTGCGCCACGATGTCCGCCACCAGGCCCGGCCCCACCCCCGGCGGACCGCTCTCGGTTTCTGCGAGGGCCGCCGGGGGATTCTCCGCCCGGTGCAGCGCGTACCCGCCCCAGGCTGCGGCGGCCAGCGCCACCGCGAAGGCCGCGACCGCCACGGCCCGCGCCAAGACCTTCCTAGACGACCACTTTTCCACTGCGCTCACCTTCCTTCATAAGGGGTAGCTGAATGGTGAAAATGCTTCCCTGTCCCGGCCGGCTGCTGACAGCAATGCGGCCGCCGTGCACCTCCGCCACCCTTTTGGCGATGGCCAGTCCCAGGCCGCTGCCCTCGGCCCGCGCCCCCTCGCCCTGGTGCCGGGCGCGGTAGAAGCGGTCGAAAATGAAGCCCAGGTCCTCGGGCGGAATGCCGATGCCGGTGTCGGCCACGTTGAGCCTGGCCCAGCGCGCGTCCGCGCTCACGTCTATGGTCACCGTGCCCCCGGGCCGGTTGTACTTGATGGCGTTGTCCACCAGGATCATGAGGGCCTGGCGCAGGAGCTTGTAATCGCCCCACACCCGCGCCGGGGCGAGCTCGCCGCGACGCACCTCCACGTCTCCGGCCACCAGGGCCGCGTCGCGCCACACCTCCTCCACCACCTCGGGCAGGAACACCTCCTCCTTCTTGACGCCCCGCTCCTCGTCCAGACGGGCCAGGGACAGCAGGTCCGCGATGAGGCGCTTCATGCCCTGGGTCTCCTTGATGATGGCCCGCAGGGACTCGTCCAGCACGGCGGGGTCTCCGCGGCCCCAACGGGCCAGCATCCGCGCGTGGCCCTCGATGACGGCCACGGGCGTGCGCAGTTCGTGCGAGGCGTGGGCCACGAAATCCTTCTGGCGCCGGAAGGCTTCCTCCAGGCGGTCCAACATGTCGTTGAAGGTGGCGCCCAGCTCGTAGAGCTCGTCCCTGGGCCAGGAAAGGGTCAGCCGCTGGCTCAGATCCTCGGCCCCGATTTTGCGGGCCGCCTGGGTGATGGCCGCCACCGGCCGCATGGCCGCCTGGGCCATGGCCCTACCGCCGGCAAAGGCCAGCACGAGTCCCGCCACCCCCGCCAGGGCCATCAGGCGCGCCAGAAAGCCGAGGGTGGCCCAGTCCCTGCGCAGGGACTGCGCCACCACCAGCCGCGCCGCGCCGGCCCCGGGGTCCGGTACCTCCACCGCCGCGGCCACCACCGGCCGGCCGTTCCAGACCAGCACCTTTTCCTGGTCAGGCGCCACCTCGGGCAATGGTTCCTCCTCGCCCCGCGGTAGCCGCGCCAGGGTGCGGCCACCGGAGTCCACCAGGGCCAGCATCAGCCCCTCCCGCTCGGCGAGGCCCTCCAGGTTCCGGGCCTTCTCGGCGAGGTCCTGGCCGGGCGCCAGCCTGAGATTCTGCCGCAGCAGGTCGACCTGAGCACGGATCTCCTTGCGCGCCTCGCCCTTCAAGAACCACTCCATGCCCAGCAAACTTATGGCCCCGGTGCACGAAAGGATCAGGGCCAGAATGAGGGTGTACCAGGCCGTGAGCCGGCCGGTGACGGAGCGGAACACCGGCTACCTCACCTCCTTCAGCACGTACCCCACCCCGCGCACCGTGTGGATCAGCTTCTGGGGAAAGGGGTCGTCCACCTTGGACCGCAGGTAGCTGATGTACACGTCCACGATGCCGCCCGAGCCGAAATAATTGTAACCCCAGATGCGGTTCAGGATGGACTCCCGGCTGAGGACGATGCCGGCGTTGCGCATGAGATACCGCAGCAGCTCGAACTCCGTCTTGGTCAGCTTTATGGGCCGGCCCGCACGCCACACCTCCCTGGTTTCCGCGTCCAGCACCAGGTCCGCCACCTGCAGCCGGGACGGCTGTTCCCGTACCGTCGACTCGCCGCCCCTGGCGCGCCTCAGCACCGAGCGCATGCGGGCCAGGAGTTCCTCTATGGCGAAGGGTTTGGTGAGGTAGTCGTCCGCCCCCATGTCCAGGCCGGCGATGCGGCTGCCCACGGAATCCCGGGCCGTGAGCATGATGATGGGCACGGCGGAGCGCGCCCGCACCCGGCGGCACAGCTCCATGCCATCCAGGTCCGGCAGCATCAGGTCCAGGAGGACCAGGTCCCACTCCTCGCCCGTGATCTTTTCCCAGGCCCGGCGCCCGTCGGGCACCACCTCCACGGCGTACCCCTCGTGCTCCAGCTCCAGTTGCAAAAAGCGGGCCATGCGCTCCTCGTCCTCCACGATGAGCACCCGCAAGGCCACGACGACCCACCCCGCAAACTCATCATAACTCCGGATCCTTAAAAAATCCTTAAAATCCAGAACCCTCTCCCCGCAGCCGGCCCCGCGCCAGGGAGGCACCCACGCCGGCGGCGCAGAGGAGGGCGGAGACTCCGAAGGCCGTGTGCATGCTTTTCAAAAGCAGGGGGGCCGCGGCCGGGGTCAACCGCGTGCCGGCGCCCAGGTAAAGGGCGAAGATCATGGTGATCAGGGACATGCCCAGGGCCTGACCTACCAGCCGCATGGTGCCCAGGGTGGCCGAGGCCACCCCGTAGTGCCTCTTTTCCACGGCGCTCATCCGACCAGGAAATTTGCCCAAGTAAACTAGCGCTGCCTGCAGGGCTTTCCGAGGGCAAAATTCCTGGTCGTCACGGCGTTGGTGTTGGGCGAGGAAAAGAGGGCAAAGCCCACGCCCATCAGCAGCAGTTCTCCCACCACCGCGGGAAGCGCCGTGGCGGCCCTGAGCAGGGCGAAAAGCACAAGCCCGACGAAGTTCAGGAACATGCCGAGCGAGGCCACCAGGCGCGGCTCCACGCGGTCCGACAGCCGGCCGGCAAAGGGCGACAGGAAGGCCATTACAACAGGCTGCGCCAGCAAGACGAATCCGGCCCTCTGCGGGTCGAGTCCCTTGACCACCTGGAGGTACAACGAGAGCAGGAAGCTCACGCCGAAGGTGGCGCTGTAATTGATGAGGGCCGCCAGGTTGGAAAAGGCAAAGACCAGGTTGCGGAAAAGGCGCAGGTCCAGCACCGGGTGGGGCAAGCGCAGTTCCCACCCCACGAAACCCAGCAGGCCCGCCACCCCCAGGAAGAAGAGCCAGGAGGCCGCCCCCAGGGTTCTGGCGGTGGAAATGCCGACCATCACCGCCGCCAGGCTGAGGCTGTAGGCCACGGCACCGCCGAGATCGAACTTCTCGCCTCTGGCGCCCCGCCATTCTCCCTTCAACCCGGTCACGGTGGCGAAGAAGACCACCAATCCCAATACGAAGTTCACGAAGAAAATGGAGCGCCAGCCCACCTGGTGGGTCAGAAACCCTCCGATTATCGGGCCGAGGGACAGCCCGGTGTAGACCGCCGCCGTGTTCAGGCCCAGGGCCCGGCCCCGCTCCTGGACCGGGAAAACGCTGGTCAGGATGGCCACGCCGGTACCGAAGATCATGGCCCCGCCGATGCCCTGAAACACGCGGCAAACGAGGAGGAGTTCCCCGGAGCGGGCCAGGCCGCTGAAGAGGGAGAGCAGCGCGTAGACGCCGGTCCCCACCAGGAACACTCTCTTCCGGCCGTAAAGGTCCGCCAGGCGCCCGAAGGGCACCAGGAACACGGCCGACGCCAGAAGGTAGGAGGTAACGATCCAGTTGAGTACCACGGCGGGGGCGTGAAACTCCGCCCCGATGGCCGGAATGGCCAGGTTGATGGAACTGGCCATGAAGGGCGTCAGGAACGAGGAAAGGGTCGCCACCAGCAGCACGTACCTCCGTTCCGCCGTGGCCCGGGCCGCCGTCGCCCCCGACGCCGCGCCGCCGGAATCAAATGGTGACATATCCGTCACACCCCCGTACTGGACTTCTTCCTACCGCCCCTGCCCCAGCGCCGGCCCGACCAGGGCCAGCACCGTGAGCGCGATGAGGGCCACCACCGTGGCCCAGCCGACGAGGTTGGACAGGGAACTGTTGCGGTACCCGCCCATCAGGTCCCGGTTGCTCACCACACGCATCATGGAAATCAGCACCACCGGCAGCAGCACACCGTTCAGGATCTGGGTCCAGAGGGTGAGGGCGATGAGGGGCGCCCCCGGAATAAGAATGATGGCGGCGGCCACGGCGATGATGGCGGTGAACAGCCCGTAAAAAACGGGGGCTTCCCCCCAGGTCTTGTCGATGCCGGCCTCGAAGCCGAAGGCCTCGCAGAGGTAAAAGGCCGTGGCCAGCGGCAGGATGGTGGCCGAAAAGGCCGAGGCCACGAACAGGCCCAGGCCGAAAAGTCCCGCCGCCATCCGGCCCGCCAGCGGGCGCAGGGCCAGGGCCGCGTCGCGCGCCTCCTCAATATGGACGCCGGCCGGGTACAGGGTGGCGGCGCAGGCCATCATAATGAAGGAGGCCACCACCACCGTGGCAATTCCCCCCAACACCACGTCCCACCTGGCGTAAGGGTAGTCCCTCTCCGTGAGCCCCTTTTCGATGACCGCCGACTGCATGTAGAACTGCATCCAGGGGGCGATGGTGGTGCCCACCACGCCCAGCACCAGGCCCAGGTATTCGGGGTCCGGCCGCAGCCCGGGGTGCAGGGCCCCCCGGACCACGGCGCCCCAGTCGGGACGGGCCAGCAGGGCGGAGGGCACGTAAAGCAGCAGAAAGGCGCTGCACAGAAGGAAGACGCGCTCCGCCACCCGGTAGTTCCCCTTCACGGCCAGCAGCCACACCGCCAGCGCCGTCACGGGCACACTGACGTATTTGCTGAGGCCGAAAATCTCCGTGCTTCCGGCCACGCCGGCAAACTCGGCCACGGTGTTGCCGATGTCGGCGGCGAACAGGCAGACCAGAACCAGAAAGGCGACCCTCACACCGAAGTTCTCGCGGATGAGGTCCGCCAGGCCCTTCCTGGTGACGATCCCCATGCGGAGGTTCATTTCCTGGATGACCACCAGGGCCAGGAACGCGGGCACCAGGGTCCACAGCAGGTCGTATCCGTAGTGGGCACCGGCCACCGAATAGGTGGTGATGCCGCCGGCGTCGTTGTCCACGCTGCCGGTGATGATGCCCGGCCCGACCACGCTCCAGAAAATCAGCCAGCGGGACCACCAGCCCCTGCCGAACCACCGCAAGGGAGCTCACCTCCTCTTGAGGGCCCGCAGGATCAGCAGGCGCGAAAACTTCTCCAGATACTTCCGGCTCTGCCGGCCCGTGAGGAGGGTGTCCAGCACGTCGTCTACGGTCACGATGCCCACCAGCTTTCCGTCGGGGTCGACAACAGGCACGGCCAGGAGATCGTACTTGGCCGTGGCCTCCAGCACCTGCTCGAACCCGTCCGTAACCCGCAGGGCAACCACCCGGCGGCGCATGATATCCGTGACCGGGGTATCCGGCGGAGCCACGATAAGCTCGCGCAGGGACAGCACCCCCACCAGGCGTCCCGCGTCGTCGACCACGTACACGTAATAGATGGTCTCGGCCGAGGGAGCCAGCTCCCGCAGGCGTTCGATGACCTCCTGGGCCGTAAGGGAGGCCGGCAGGGCCACGAATTCCGGGGTCATAAGGGCGCCGGCGGTACCCTCCGGGTAGGCCATGAGGCTCTCCACTTCGCGGGCCTGTCCGGGCGGCATGAGGCGCAGGATCTCCGCGCTCTTCTCGCGGGCGAGGTCGCTTAAGGCGTCCGCGGCTTCGTCCGGGGCCATGGCCCCAACGATGGCCGAGGCCTCGCTGCTGGCCATGGCCTCCAGTAGCTGGGCCCGCGTCTTCGGCTCCACCTCGGCCAGGGTCTCGGCGGCCCGCTCGCGGTCCAGCTGCCGCAGCAGGAGCGCCCGCTCTCCGGCCCTGAGCCCCTCCAGAAGGTCCGCCAGGTCCGCCGGGTGCAGGCGCGCAAGCTCCTCCTTGGGCACCACCAGCTGGAGGGCGGCGGTGCGGGTTTCCAGCGGCTTGAAATGTTGCCAGTCCAGGAGCTGTTCGGCGAACACCCGGCTCAGCCGGCCCAGGCCCAGCCGGCGCAGCAGGCCGCGCGGCCCCACGTCCACCGCGGCCACAAGCACCTCCAGGTGGCCGTTGCTTCTTACGAGGCGCAACTTGATGTCGTTGACACGCACCACTTTGACGCCCCGCAGGTCCACGATCTGCTTGTCGAGAAGCCAGCGCCGGACGAAGATTTCCTGGTCGGCCACCGGTCTGGTACGCAGGCCCTCCTTACATTCCCGCAGGACCGCGCCGTACGGGCCCAGCCGGCTCACGGCAGCCAGAGGAATGATTTCCGTGCTGCGGGCGTGCTTGAGGGCCGTGACCTCCGGATAAGCCTGCACCCAACGCGCGACCAGGTCACGCACCCTGCCCACCGTCCTCCCTTCGGGGTCGTAAATCTTCTTACCCAGGAGTTCGCTGAGGTACCACTCCCGCGGCTCATACGTGGTATCCGCCACCCCCGGCACCTCGCCCGCCCCCCTCCCGTGAACAAAGTGCAAAAGCTCCGGGAAGGCATCAGCCCGCGGTATTCCCGGAGCTTTTCCGTCCCTTCCCCACTCGTCCGAGCTTTGGCACTGCACGCCTGGAGACGCAATCTCTCAGCCGCATTAGGTAAAACCTTAGGCCGGTAGTACCCGTTGACCCGTTGGGGTCTCTCGACCTTTCCGGGCAGCGGCATCCGGATCGTGCAGAAACCTCACCTAACGAGGAAGCGAATGTGCGGTTGTCACGCGCCCAGATTGATCCTTAACGATGTGAAGTATTTTACGGCAAACCCCGGCGCATGTCAAGGACGGGTACCGCTGAGTGATCCCCAGTTTTTAGAAGGAGATATTAAACGAAAAACGGCAGGAAAAAAGGATTCTCCCCCGAAAATTAGCTGTTAAGGGAGAAAACAGCAAAGGGGGAGAATCCTTGATGAGCCTGAATCGTTTCGTTGAATTATTTATAACATGGTTGGCCGGGATTCACAAGACCCAAGTGAAGACCCTGGCGGTACTGGTGTTTGGTCTTTTACGGTCGCCCCGATTAGGAGTAGCGTCTTTAGGCCGGGCCTTACCCGGGCCGACGGCGGAGAAACACCGCATCAAGAGAGTGGACCGCTTCTTGGGCAACCGCCGGTTGCGGGTAGGAAAGTGTGCGCGACCTTTGGCCAGAGCCATAGCAGGGACAAGGAAACGGCTGTTCATAGCCATCGACTGGACGGATCTGCATGATGGTGCCCACCAGGCGCTGATAGCCGGAGTGGTGACCCGGGGCCGGGCACTGCCAGTATGGTGGCAGGTGATGGCCAAGGAACAACTCACGGCCAACCAGAACCGATTCGAGGAGCGCTTTGTGGCCAAGTTACGAGAACTCCTCCCCTCGAAGTGCGAACTGATAATACTGGCGGACCGCGGCTTTGGCCGGGTAAGTTTTTTGCAAAAGTTAGAAGCCTTGGGGTTCAAATATGTGATTCGGACTCAGGGGAACGTTTGGGTGGAAGGAGAAGGCTACGCCGGGGTACTGGGAAAGTTAAAGGTGGTGCCAGGGACGGAGAGGGACTTGGGCCTCGTCCGCTACCAGAAGGAGGTTGGGTGGCCGGCACGGGTGGTGGTGCGCTTCAAGCTGGGACAGAGCGAACCCTGGTGGCTGGTCACCAACATCACGGAGGTACGAGCCGAGCGCATCGCCGACTGGTATGCCCGGCGGATGGAAATCGAGGAATTTTTCCGGGACTTAAAGAACGAGCGGGCTGGTTTTCGGCTGCGGGGACTGGTTTTGAGTTCGGCGATGCGGTACAACCGACTTTTTCTCTTGATAGCGTATGCCTACTACCTACTGACCGTAGTGGGGGATTGGGCTGAAAAACGGCAACTGCACCGGCGGCTAATGGCCAACACGGAGCGCAAACGGACCCTGGGGCTTTGGCGGGTGGGGTACTATATTTTCCCCTTAGGGTTCGCGCCCCCCGCCCTTTCCCGGCGCACTTCGTGGTCCGGGTTTGACATTACACTCACCCGGATCCACCCGCTCACAACCCTCTCGGATAGCCCGTTCCATCAGGTCGGCTTCCTCCGGCGTTAGAATACCGCCGAACCGGAGAAGCTGCCTACCCGGTACGCCTTGAGACAAAGGAATAACCAACGACCGGGTGAAATCCAGCACCCGGCGCTGCAAATCGAGCGGTAAGCGCTCCAGCTCTTTCAGAATCTCGTCCTTGATCACCTTTTTTACGTTCACCTTAATCACACACCCTCCGTCCGGATTTCGGCCGTGCACCTTTCGCCCCGCTTTCGGCTACCATTATATCACAGGTCGCGGCCGCGAAGCGCATCATCCGCCGCACTTCCGAGCCGTGCCCCGTGGGAGCGCGCCCGAACCGCCGCAAGGCCACAAAAAAGCAAAAACCCCGCAAAGTCCAGGGCCACGTCCTCCGGCCGGCCGCTGCGGCCCGCGATACGGGCCTGATTGTGCTCGTCCAGCATGGCCACGAGGACCACCAGCAAAGCGGCCAGGCCGAAGCCCCTTGCGCCAACCAGACCGCTCGCGCCCAGGGCGCGCACCAAAGAAAGGCCGTACATGCCATAAAGAAACACGTGAGCCGCCTTGCGAAGGCAGAACTGCAGGAAGCGCACCGGGTCGCGCCGGTTGTTGAACACGGTACCGGCGTAGCGAAACTGCAGCTCTAGCAGAACCGCTATGGCCTGTACCAACCGTGGGTATCTTTCCAGCACCGGTGCCAGGTCCTGCCTGGAGAAGGGCTGGTTGGAGAAGTAAGCGATTGCGGCCAGCCAGAAAAATACCGGTATCCACAGGCGCACACGCATCTTGAATTGTTCTTTCCGTTGCCGGGCTGACAAAGAAAGCCTTCCCCTTCTCCCAGCATGGGAGTGTCCCAAACAAATATATTTCCTGCCGCCGTCGATATTTCAGCGATGATAACCTTAAATTTCTTTACCGCCATGGGATTGAAGGGTACCTCGCCTTTAAGAAGATCAAGCACGGTGAGCAACTGCCCCCGGCCCCGCGGGGCCGGATACCGGCAAACCTTTCGCCCAAGGAGCGCATGCGGCGCAAGCTCTGCACCAAGAAGGGCCAACAACGTTATGGCCTGCGCAAGATGACCGTGGAGCCGGTGATCGGTCAGATCAAGCGCGTCCTTGGGTTCGTGCAGTTCCTGACCCGCGGGCTAAAGAACGTCAAGGCCGAGTGGGACTGGGTGATGCTTGCCCACAACCTCAAAAAGCTCTGGGGTAAGCGTGCCAAGATACTGCCACTTCTGGTTCGTTAGGCCTCTCGGGGCAGGGGAGAAACCATCTTACCCCCCTGCTTATGGAGCCTCAGGATAAAGGCCCGTGAATATCAGAGCTTCTTTGGGGCCGTGCAAGGGTAATTCTTGCTCAAACTCCATAGGGGGGTCAAAAGAGACGGCCGCTCGGGCCTTGATGTTCCGCCGGTGGGGCGGAACCGCGGCCACAAGATCAACCGCAAACGAACCGAGGTTAGTAGAGCTTTATCCCGGGAATCTTTTCGTAGTGCCGCCTGTTGGTCACCATCCCACGTCAGCTTCCCTCCGGCCGCCGGCGGAAGCCGGCAGGCTCCTCGGGGGCCGGGCATGGCCCGGGGCCCGAGATGCAAGAGACGGCACGGCACGTCCTCCCGGGCCGCCGCGGCGCGCGCGGCCCCCGGGTCACCCGCGCAGGAGCCAGAGCAGGAGCACCGCGGCGCCCAGGAGGAAGCGGTACCAGACGAAGAGGTTGAAGCTGCGCGTGGCCACGTAGCGCAGCAGGAAGCCGATGGCCAGGAAGCCCACCACGGCGCTGGTGGCCACGCCCACGGCGAAGGCCGCGTCGACGGAGCCCGGCCCCAGGCGGGTGGCCTCCAGGAATCCCGCGCCGGCGATGATGGGGGTGGAGAGCAGGAAGGAGAAGCGGGCCGCGGCCTCCCGGGTGCATCCCAGGGCGCGGGCCGCGGTGATGGTGGCCCCTGAGCGGGATACGCCCGGCACCACGGCCACGGCCTGGGCCAGGCCCACGAGCAGGGCGTCGAGGGCGGACAGGCCCGCCAGGTCCTTCCGGTGCCGGGCCCGGGCGTCCACCAGGAAGAGGACCAGCCCCATGACCATCAGCATGAGGGCGATGAGCCAGGGGGCGCGAAAGGCCGTGGCCGCCAGGTCTTCCAGCAGGTAGCCGAAGGCCGCGCCGGGCGCGGTGGCCAGCACCAGGTACCAGAAGAGCCGGCCTTCTAGCGTGCGCCGACCGGCGAGGCCGTCGCGCAGGAGCACCACCCAGTCGCGCCAGAAAAAGCCCAGCACCGCGGCCAGGGTGCCCAGGTGCAGGGCCACGTCGAAGGCCAGGCCGGGGTCGCGCCAGCCCATGATCCAGGGCACCAGCGCCAGGTGGGCCGTGCTGGAAATGGGCAGGAACTCGCCCAGTCCCTGCACGGTCCCCAGGACCGCCGCCTGCCACATCGTAATCTCTGCCATAAGCTCCCTCCCGCCTAGACTTGCGCCGCCTGCCCCGGCCTTTTCGCCGGTCCGGGCCGCGGGTGACGGCCGACCCGACACCCTACCATCACAGCCGCGCGCCCTGCGGCGCGGGGCACTTGCGTCCCGATCAGGCCCGCGCGTCGACCAATGCGATCCAGGCCCCGGTATCCACAAACAGTTTAGGGGGAACGGTCCTTTCCATACAGGTCCTCCTTGTACCTCTGCGATCCGGTACCCGGACCTTCGAAAATCCCGATTATGTCGGCCAGAGGGTCGCCGGCCTCCCGTCGGCCCCGCTTCTCCGCCGGCAAAATACGCCTGATCAACTCTCGTCGTTCCCGTGGAGATAGTTTTTCGATTTCCTTCACCAGCCGTTGCACCGACACGCCCGCTTCACCTCCTCCAAACGAGTCCGCAAGGTGCAACCCGCGTCCCTGCTATCGTGGCAAGTCGCCTCGCCTATCATAGCTCCGCGCCCGGGGCCCTGTCAACGACGGGGAATCTTGCCAAACTACCGAAGCCGGGGACCAGATAGCTTTCCGAAGGCAAAATTCCCCGCCGGGCGGCGGGCGGGGTTATTTTGTCGGGGCCGGCGCATAATAAACACGTCGACAAACGAGGGGAGCGTGAGCCGGTGTCCGAGAGGCGGTACGGAGGGCCCGGCGGATGTGGCATTTACTGGCCGCCCGGCGCGGAGCCGGACGCGGAGGAGCGCCCGCACCGGGAGCCCCAGGCGCCGCACCCCGGGTCGGCGCCCCAGACCCAGGCCAGCATCAGGGAAATGGGCGTGCCGGAAATGCCCCGGCCCCGCAGCAACATCCACTGCCTGACCATCGTGGGCCAGATCGAAGGACACCTGACGCTGCCGCCCCAGAACAAGACCACGAGGTACGAGCACGTCCTGCCGCAACTGGTGGCCCTGGAGCAGGACCCCGGCGTGGAGGGGCTCCTGGTCATCCTGAACACCGTGGGCGGGGACGTGGAGGCCGGCCTGGCCATCGCCGAGATGATCGCCGGGCTGTCCAAGCCCACGGTCTCGCTGGTGCTGGGGGGCGGTCATAGCATTGGAGTGCCCATCGCGGTTGCGGCAGACTATTCCTTCATCGCCGAGACGGCGAGCATGACCATCCACCCCATCCGGCTGAACGGGCTGGTAATAGGGGTGCCGCAGACCTGGGAGTACCTGGAGAAGATGCAGGACCGGGTGGTGGACTTCGTGGTGCGCCACTCGCGCATCTCAGAGGAGTCCTTCCGCGACCTGATGTTCCGCACCGGGGAGCTGGCGCGGGACATCGGCACGGTGCTCATCGGCCGGGAGGCCGTGGAGCGCGGCATCATCGACGAGGTGGGCGGCGTGGCCGAGGCCGTGGCCAAGCTCAAAGAGCTGATCGGCAGAGCGGGACCGGCCCCGGGCCCCGCCGGAACCCCCGCGGCGGCTCCGAACGGCCCGGCGTTACCCAACAGGTGAGCCCCAAGGCGCTTCCTCGGGAGGTCGGTGCCCCATGATCCTCTACACGCCCCTGCCCCTGGAAAGGGTTCTGGAGGGCTGGGACCGCGTTGCGGCCGGCGTGGAGGTGGAGGCCGGCGGGGCCCGCCTGCTGGTGGAGCCCTGCGGCCCCGGCCTGGCCCGCGTTGTGCGCCTCCTGAGCACGGACCCGCGGGACTACCTGCGGCCCGAATTCAGCCCCGGAGCGGTGCTGCGGCTGGGACCCGGGTGACGCGGCGGCCGCCGCTGGCCCGGCCCTTTAATTCTCCCGGTTTATTCCTCCTCGTCAATACCGGCAATAATCCGGGCCAGCTTCTTCTTGTGATCGAGGTTGGCCAGCCGGGAGATCATGATGCGCTGCGCCTGGGGCGAGCCCGCGCCGTGCATGGACTCGGTACGGTAGCCCACCGCGGCGCAGCCCAGGGTCAGGTTTTCAATCAAGCGCAGCATTCTCATCCTGTGCTCGGTGGGCACCCCAGCCACCCCCTTGAGGTACTTTTCCAGGTAGGGCCCGATCTCGGGGTGCCGGAAGTCCTTTTCCGAAGGCATGGTGACCATGAGTCCGCCCGCTATGTCTTCGGCCAGGCGGGCTATTTCGTAGGGAAACCGCGTTACGTTCAGCTTGCAAACGTTGGCCAGCAGCAGGTCGACCAGGTAGGTCCCCGAGGGGGTACGGTGCCCCTGGGAGGAACAGGCGAGGCCGCAGCAGTACAGGGTTTCGTTCAGGTGGATCATCTCGATGAGCTTTTCCCTGATGTGGGATGCCCCGGCGGTCCCGTTGTACTCCGCCATCATGGCCGCCGCGCCGATGAGCACATCGCCTACCCCCACCTTGCAGCCGCCGTAGCTCTGGCGGTGGTACGCGGCAAACCGCTCCACCAGGGCCCCGGAGAACTGGTACTCCCCGCACATGAATACCCGCTCCCAGGGCACGAACACGTCGTCGAAGATCACCAGGGCCTCCTGGCCGCCGTAGCGGGCGTTGCCCACGTCGATCTCGGACCCTTCCAGCTTCCTGGTGTCGCAGGACTGCCGGCCGTAGATGTAAAGCAGCCCCGGGGTGTCGCTCGGTACCGCGAAGCAGACCGCGTAGTCGCGGTCCTCCGCGGTCATGGCCACGGTGGGCATGACGCATATTTCGTGGGAGTTCACGGCCCCGGTCTGGTGGGCCTTGGCCCCCCGCACCACGATGCCGTCCGAATTCTTCCTCACCACCCGCAGGTAGAGGTCCGGGTCGGCCTGCTGGCTCGGGCGGAGGGACCGGTCCCCCTTGGGGTCGGTCATCGCTCCGTCCACCACCAGGTCGTTTTCCTGGACGTACGTCGCAAAACGGCGGAAGCGCTCGTGGTAGTTGGTGCCCAGCTTCCGGTCCATCTCATAGGCCACGGTGTCGACGGCGTTGAGGGCGTCCATGCCCACGCACCGCTGGAAGCAGGACGCCGTCTTCTGGCCAAGCAGGCGCAGCATTTTCACCTTCCGCACCAGGTCCTCGGGGCTCTGGTGCAGGTGGGTGAAGCGGTTGACGGTCTTCCCGGTGAGGTTTGAAGTGGCGGTCATGAGGTCGCGGTACCGCTCGTCCAGGGCCAGCTCGTAAGTCTTGGCCACGGAGTTGATCGACGGACGGATGATAGGGTGGTCCACGGGATCGGCAACTCTCTCCCCGAACAGGTAGACGGTGGTGTTCAGCCGGCGCAGGCTCTCCAGGTAGTCCGCCGGCGTCTTCAGGGCCATTTCCTCACCCCCGGATGGGTTGGCTCCCGGCGGCCCGCGCCCCGGGCGGAGCCGAAGCCGCGGCCTCCGGAACTCTCAGCCGCTCTGCAGCTGATACTTGCCCAGCTTGCGCACTATGGTGGAGTGGTCGACCCCCAGAACGCGCGCCGCCTTGCGGGTGCTCTTGAACCTGGCCAGGGCCTTCAGGATCAGCTGCCTTTCGACCATTTCGCTGGCCTCCCGCAGGGGAATGATGTCGTCTACCCCGATGACGGGATTGGCCTTCTCCTGCAGGTAACCCAGAACCTCCTGCGGCTCAATGGTCTGCCCGCCGCTCATGATGACCATTCTTTCGATGACGTTCTCCAGTTCCCGCACGTTGCCCGGCCAGGCGTACCTCTCCAGGACCGTCAGGGTGGCCGGGGCCAGCCTCTTGTTGAGGCCGTACTTGCGGTTGTAGCGCTCCACGAAGTACCGCGCCAGCGAGACGATGTCCTCCCGCCTCTCCCGGAGGGGCGGCACGTAGATGGGTACGACGTTCAGCCGGTAGAACAGGTCGGCCCGAAAGCGGCCTTCGCCGACCATCTTTTCCAGGTTCCGGTTGGTAACGGCGATAATCCTCACGTCCACCCTGGTGGGCCTGACGCTGCCGACCCTGATGATCTGCTGTTCCTGCAGCACCCGCAGAAGCTTGACCTGCAGGGACAGGGGAAGCTCGCCGATCTCGTCCAGTAGCAGGGTCCCGTGGTTGGCGGCCTCCAGGAGGCCCACCTTGCCGGTCCTGCTGGCGCCCGTGAAGGCCCCCTTTTCGTAGCCGAACAGCTCCGACTCGATGAGGGCCTCGGGAATGGCCCCGCAGTTGATCTGGATGAAGGGCCGGTCCTTGCGGGGACTGTGCTGGTGGATGAGCTTGGCGATCACTTCCTTGCCCACGCCCGTCTCGCCCGTGATCAGGACCGTCGAGTCCACGGAGGCCACGCGGATGGCCTGCTCCACCACCCGCTGCATCACCGGGCTGGATACGACGAGGTTGGCCAGCTCCAGCTGGAGGCTGCGCAGGGTGGCCAGTTCCTCGCAGTAGCGGATGGAGAGGTCCTTGCTCTGCTCCATCTCCCTCCTGAGGGATTCCAGTTCGGTCATGTCGCGGATGTTGCAGACCACCCTCTCCACGGCCTGGCCTTCGCCGAAAATGGGGTTGGCCGTGAGCAACAGCTCCCTGTTGCCCGCCACCGTCTTCTTGATGGTGACGGTCCGGCCCTTCTTCAGGGCCCGCGCGATGACCGGCTCGACGACCGTTTCGCTGAACTGGTTGCCGGGCAGGCAGCGGGCCAGGTTGACGAAGCTCCGGTTGCACCTCAGCACGCGGCCCGAACCGTCGGCCACCACGATGCCGTCGAAGGAGGACTCGATGATGCCCTCCAGGTCGCGGTTAAGCTCCTTGACGCGGTTCAGCTCGTCGGCCATCGTCTCCAGCTCCGAGACGTCCTGGAAGGTCACCAGCACCCCGTGGGTCTTGCCGCCCTTGAGGCTGGGAAGGATGTTGCGGAGCACGACCACGCCGTTGATCACCCGCCGGCGGTTGCGGTCCGCCACCCCGGTGGCCACCACCCGGGGCAGGTGCTCGTCCCGGAACACCTCGCCGAAGAGGGCCCCCTCGAGCCTGGCGGCCTCTTCGCCGAGCATTTTCTCGGCCGCGCGGTTCACGAGCAGGATGGCACCCTCGTTGTCGGTAAACACCACGCCGTTGGGCAGGGCGTCGAAGATGGCCTTGACCTGCTCGTTGCGCAGCCAGCAGTTTCCACCGTGGATGGCCATCAGGTCGCTGCGAGTGAGGATCCCGACAACCCGCCCCGCGGCGTTCACGGCCACCACCGTGGGGACCGTCTCGCGGGGCAGGTCTTCCACGAGGGTTTCCTCGTCCACGGTGCAGAATTCCCGGTTCATGATCTGCTCCACCGGGGCGCAGACGTCCAGTTCCTCGGTTATGGCCCTGAGGAAGCACTCGGCGGAGAGGGTGCCCACCACCGCGCCCGTCCCCCGCCCGTCCACCACGACGATGCGCCGGAGTTCCCCTTCCCGGTAGCGGACCGCGGCCTCCCGCACCGTGGCGTCCCTCGGCAGCACCGCAAAGGCCCCGCTCATGACGTGCTTCACCTTGACCAAGGAAACCCCTCCTTCACCAGCGGTCCCGGGGGCGCGGGTCCCCCGCCGGCACGTCCTCGGAGCGCCCCGGGTTTTCGTCCGGCCGGGGCCCGCGCAAAAGCCCCGCCCCTAGCGGCCGTACAGCTTCCGGAACCTTTCGAGCATCTGGCGCGGCGTCACGGTTTCTCTTTCGTAGCGCGGGAGATCCTTTTCGATCCCCGCCAGGTACCTGGCGATACTCTTAAGCTTTTCCAAATCGTAGCGGGACATCATGGTGATGGTTTCCATCTGAGGAGAGCCGCCGCCGTGCAGGCCCGCAACCTGCATAACCCCGGCCAGCTCCGAAACAAGGGTATTCTCGATGAGCCGGAAGCACCGGTGCACGTCTTCCGGCGAGATCTTGGGGTTACGCCTGATGTACTTGTGAAGGAAGGGACCCGTTTCTTCATTGTAAAAGTCTCCTTCCAGGGGAAGGGTGGCTGCCAGGCCTCCGGCCAGGTCCGCGAGGATCTTGTACTCGTTGTAGATTTCCTCTCCCGCCAGCTTCCTGCCGGCGTTGGTGAGGATTTCGTCCGGGATGTACGTTCCCGAAGGGGCCCTTTCCGCGCGGTAGGCGCTTGCCTGGCCCGCGGCAAAAACGAGTTCCGCAGTGCTGATAATGTGGCAGAGCTTTTCCCGGACGTGATCCTCGCGCTCAATGCCGTTGTACTCGGCCACAAGGGCCGCCTCGCTGGCAATGATTTCGGAAATGGCGGGCTTGCAGCCGGTGTAGGTGTGCCGGTGGTAGTGGGCAAAAAGCAGGGCCAGGAAGCCGGCAAAGGGCGTCTGCCGGGGGTCGGCCTTGCCGTTCATGAAGACCCTTTCTTCCGGCACGAAGACGTCGTCGAAAATCGTGAAGGATTCGGCGTCGCCGAATTCCGCGATGGGAGCGAGGAGCTTTTTTCGCCTGTGCTGGACCGCGTGCCGCGCGACAATCTTTACCCCTTCCCAATCCGCAGGAATGGCAAAGGCCACGGCGTACTCGTTGTCCTTCTCCGTCATAAAGCGGGTGGGAAGAACGATGATTTCGTCCGCGTAAGGCGCAATGGTGTTGTGGAGCTTTGCTCCCCGCACCACGATGCCGTCGCTCTTTACCTCTACCACCCTCAAGTAGAGGTCGGGGTCGTCCTGCTCGTGCGGTCTTTTGATTCTGTATCCCTTGGCGTCCGTCTGGGCGCAGTTGGCACAGAGATCGTTTTCCTGGTAGTAGCGGAGGTAGTTGAGGAAGCGCGGGTAATAGGCCGTGCCCAGCGCCTGGTCCATTTCGTAGGTCACCACCGAAAGGGCGTTCAGCGCGTCGGTACCCATGCAGCGCTGGATACAGCCCCCAACCCGGTGGCAGAGGAGGCGTGTCATAAGCTGCTTCTTCAGCAGGTCCTCCCGGCTCTGGTGAATGTGACAGAAGCGGTTGATTTTTTCGCCGGTAATGTGCGAGGTCGCCACGCAGAGGTCTTCAAAGGCGGGGTCGTTGGCGCGGTCGTAGGTTTCCCGGATGACGTTGATTCCCGGCCGCAATCTCTCGTCCGTGCGGTCCACTTTGTGCCCGTCCATGTAAATATTGGAACGCATCTTCTTCAGGCGGTTGTAGTAATCCTCGAAAGTCTTGACTGCCATCAGCTCACCCGTCCTTTCCAGTTTTTTGCGCCGAACTTTTTAGCGCCACGGGCGCCATGTCTGAAACCTCTTCGCCCTTCATTCAATGACGGTGTTGACGAGCGCCGGATCGTGTCCGGGGATAACCATATCCCGGCGGGAGGCGGTGGCCACCGCCTTCCACATGCTGTCGAACCAGGCCACCAGATCGATATGAATGGCCGGAGGAGCGAAGGGCAGGTCCGGACGCGCAGTTAAGGTCAGTTTGTTGCCGGCAAGATCCGTGAGCTCCGAAAGGTTGGGATTTATGTTGTAATAGGAATAGGCGAGATCGCCGGCCAGTACCACCGTTCCCCGTGTGGTTTCAACCGCCAAACCCTGCATGCCCAGAGTGTGTCCCGGCAATAGGAGAACGCGCACGCCCGGAGCGACCTCGCAGTCGCCCTCCAGCAAAACCAGGTCCATATGTTCCAGACGCCTGAACAGCGCCTCGTCGTATACCGCCCGGGCCGTGGGAATGGGGTTAAAGGCCGTCTCCCACTCCTTCCTCTGGACCACGATTCGGGCATTACGGAAAAGGTGCGCCGCGGCGCAGTGGTCGAAATGCAGATGGGTGAGAATCAGGAGTTCGATTTCTTCAGGCGTCGTACCGACCTTTGCCAGCGCCTGCCGCACCCCCTCTTCCCCGCCCCCTTTCAGCGGAAAGCCGTGTACCAGCCCGTCTTCGCCTGCCGCCGGCACCCCGGCGTCCACCACTATCTTCTTCGGCCCTCCCTCCAGGTAAAAGATCAGCACGGGAGCCACCAGAAACGTGCGCATGTCCCCCAACATGGTCAGTACGCCTACGGGCGCCGTCAGCTCGCCCACCTTCAGGGGGTGGATTCTATAACGCACCATGCCTATCCGCTCCTTTCGGCTTCGGCTCGCGCCTGCTGCTGAATCTCACGCCACGCTATTTTGCCGGTTCCCGTCTTCGGCAGGTCCTCCACGAAAACCACCTGGCGCGGGTACTTGTAGGCCGCCATCTGGCCCCTGGCCCACGCGATTATGTCCTCCGGCCGGACCTTGTCACGGTACTCTTCCCTCAGCACCACGTAGGCGCGTACCTCCTCCACCCGTACCGGATCGGGGACTCCGACCACGCACGCTTCTTTGACGGCGGGGTGCCGGTACAGATGGTTCTCCACCTCCGCAGGCCATACCTTGAATCCCGCAGCGTTGATCATACGCTTGGTGCGGTCCACGATATGGAAGTACCCTTCCTCGTCCATGTAGCACACGTCGCCGGTCCGGAAGAACCGCTTGCCCTCGAGTTCGATGAAGGCCGCGGCGGTCTCTTCCGGCAGGTTCCAGTAGCCCTTGAACACTTCCGGTCCGTCGATGACCAGTTCGCCCGGTTCGTTGGGCGGCAGTTCTCTGAAGGTGTCCGTATCCACGATCCGGGCGTCAACGCCGAAGTCCGGGATGCCGAGGCACTGCAGTTTCGGGCGGTCCGGCGGGTTGAAGTGGGTCTGGGAAATGGTTTCGGTCAACCCGTAGCCCTCAATGTACTTTAATCCGGTCAGCTCCTCCAACCGCCGCCCCACCGCCTCCGGGAGCGGCGCGCCTCCACCGCCCACGGCCACGAGGGAACTAAGGTCGCGGGAGGCGATGTCCGGGGCGTTCAAGAAATCCACCACCATGGTCGTGATATTGACCCAGTGGGTGCACCGGAATTTTTCTATCGCCTCCACGGCCGCCCGCCGGTCCCACCGCGTGAGCAATGTCAGCGTGGCGCCGGCGTAAAGGGGCGCCAGCATGCTGTGGATCAGTCCCGTGACGTGGAAAAGGGGCAGCACGGAAAGGTGAACACTGGAAGGAGTCATTGTCAGCCAGTAGTAGGAGCTGAGAAGGTTGGCCATCACGGTCTGGTGCGTGTGCATGCAACCCTTGGGTATCCCGGTCGAACCGGAGGTATAGGGTAGCAGGCAAAGGTCCTGGTAGTCAACCTCTACCGGAGGTGGTGAATTGTTTTCTTTCAGCGCCGTGAACCACCCCTCCTCGCCGGAGGGCGCGGCAGGGCTGGCCAGCACAAATTCGGGCACCGGCAGAGCGGGCTCCGCAGGGAGGTAGTCGGCGTAGCTACCCACCAGGACAAACCGCACCCCGGCCCGGCTACCGGCTTTCTCCGCCCGCGGCCACAGGTCCGTGGTGGTGATGAGCCCGGTAGCCCCGCTGTCTTTCAGCAAAAAGGTCAATTCCTCCTCCGTAAGCATCGGGTTTACGGGCACGACGACCGCGTTGGCACGCATCACGCCGTAGAAGGCGATAACGTAATGGGGTGAGTTCTGCATGTAAAGGGCCACGCGGTCCCCCTTTGCGAGGCCCTGCCGCGCCAGTGCACCAGCCAGGTTTTGCGCACCCAGCCACAGATCGCGGTAGCTTATCGCCCGACCGTAGTAATTTATCGCGGTCTTGTTGGGGTAAAAATCGGCCGTCACCTCGAGTAACCGGAACAGCGGCACGGCGGGGTAATCCAGGGTTTTGGGCAATCGTGCCGGCCAGAAGGCTTCGTAAGGTCTGCTCATTATGCTCCCCCCTACTCCTTGGCAGCGAGGTTCCTCATACTCGCCTCTGAGCACCGGTTCTCTGCTCTTCGCCATTTCAGACCGGGATTGTTCAGCCAGCTATCTCCCCTTAAAATTGGGCGCCCTTTTCTGGAAGAACGCCGTAGCTCCCTCCACGGCGTCCTCGCTGGCGAAGACCACCGCCGAGCCCGCCTGCTCGATCTTGATGCCCTCTTCAAGGGTGGTCTCAAGACCCCGCGTCACCGCCTTCAGGATTTCCCTGATGGCCAGGGGAGCCCCCCTGGCCAGCCGCGCGGCCAGGGCTTCCGCCTCGGGAAGCACCTGCTCCGGCGGCACCACCCGGTTCACCAGGCCGTAGCGCAGGGCTTCTTCGGCGCTCATCGGGTCCCCTGTGAGCATGACCTCGAGGGCCTTGGTCTTGCCGATCAGCCGGGGCAGGCGCTGGGTGCCTCCCCACCCCGGAATGATGCCCAGCTTGACCTCGGGCAGGCCTATCTGGGCGTTGGCCGCCATGATGCGCAGGTGGCAGCTGATGGCCAGTTCGGTGCCGCCCCCGAAGGCGCTACCCTGCAGGGCCGCAATCACCGGTTTGGGGTAGTTCTCGATCCTGGCGAAAACGTCGTGCCCGCTGATTTCCGGTTTCTGACCCGCCCTGAGGGCGGCGAATTCGTTGATGTCGGCCCCGGCCGAGAACAGTTTCGGTCCGGACCCGGTTATGACGAGGGCCCGCACCCCGTTGTCGCCGAGGCAGGCTTCCAGAAGGGCGTTGAGCTCCGCCAGCACCCTCTGGCCCAGGGCGTTGGCCGGCGGGTTGTTGATGGCCGCGACGACGTAGCCCTCGCCCTTCCTGACCTCCAGCTTGGTGTACTCCACCCCGGTCTCCCTCCCGCTCGGGCTACCGCAGCAACTCGCGGCCGATGACCAGCCGCTGAATCTGGTTGGTGCCCTCGTAGATCTGCAGGATCTTGGCGTCGCGCATCAGCTTTTCCACCGGGTACTCCCTCATGTAGCCGTAGCCGCCGAAGATTTGCACGGCGTCGGTCGTCACCGACATGGCCACGTCGGCGGCAAAGCACTTGGCCATGGCGCTCTCCTTGGTGGCCGGCAGCCCCTGGTCCAGCATCCAGCAGGCCTTCCACACCAGGGCCCGCGCGGCCTCCACCTTCATGGCCATGTCGGCGAGCATGAACTGGATGGCCTGGTTGGCGGCGATGGGCTGTCCGAACTGCACCCGCTGCTTGGCGTACTTGATGGCCTCCTCCAGGGCCCGGCGCGCCACGCCCACGGCCGTGGCACCTACTCCCGGACGGGTGCGGTCCAGGGTCCTCATGGCGATCTTGAAGCCCTCGCCCTCATTGCCCAGCAGGTTCTCCCGGGGCACCCGCACGTCCTCGAAAATCACCTCGGCCACGTGGGAGGCCCGGTCGCCCATCTTCTTCTCCTTCTTGCCCCCCCTGACGCCGGGCGTGTCCGCCGGCACGACAAAGGCGCTGATGCCCTTGAGGCCTTTGGACGGGTCTGTTTTGGCGAAGACGGTGTAGAGGGCCGCCACCCCGCCGTTGGTGATGAAGCACTTCTGGCCGTTGATGACGTATACGTCGCCCTCGAGCCGGGCGCTGGTGGTGATGGCCCCGGCGTCGGAACCGGCGTTGGGCTCCGTCAGGCAGAAGGCCGCCAGCTGGGGCTTGGCGCAGAAGGGCGGCAGGAACTTCGCCTTCTGCTCCGGGGTGCCCGCCAGCAGCAGCGGCGTCAGGGCCAGCTCGTTGGCGCCGAAGGTACCGTTGATGCCCAGGCAGCCGTAGGCCAGCTCCTCCGCCACAATGGCGCCGGTGAGGAGGTCCAGTCCCTGTCCGCCGTACTCCACCGGCACCCCGAGGTTCATCAGGCCCACCTCGTGGGCCTTCTGGACCACGTGCCAGGGAATTTCTTCTCTCTCGTCGTATTCCGCGGCAATGGGAATGATTTCCCTGGCGGCAAAGGACCTCGCCAGTTGCCGGATCTGCTCCTGCTCCTCGGTCAGCTTAAAGCTGATCACGCCTGCCCCACCTCACTTCTCGCCGTACTCGTAAAAGCCCTTGCCTGTCTTGCGGCCCCATTCTCCTTTAACGTACTTCTCCACCACCACCGGCGAGGGCCTGTCCGCCGGGTTGCCCGTTTCCCGATACCGCTCCATGCCGATGTGGTAGGCCAGGTCGATGCCGGTCAGGTCCATGAGCCGGAACGGCCCCATGGGGTGGCCGAGACCGTGAACCACGGCGTTGTCGATGTCTTCGAAGGAGGCGATGCCCATGTCGTACAGGTACAGGGCTTCGGCGTTGATGGCGGCCAGAATGCGGTTGACCAGGAACCCGTAGATCTCTTTTTTGAGCACCACCGGTACCTTGCCCATCCTCTTGGCCACTTCCACGGTGACGGCCGCGGTCTCGTCCGCCACGTGGGGGCCCTTGACCACTTCGACCAGCTTCATCACCAGGGCCGGGTTGAAGAAGTGCATGTTGCACACCTTCTCGGGCCGCCGGGTCACATCGGCAAGGCGCGAGCTCACGATAAAGGAACTGTTGGTCACCAGGATGGCGTGGGCCGGGCAGATTTCGTCCAAACGGGCGAACAGCTGGCGCTTGGCCTCGAGATTCTCAATGATGGCCTCGATGACGAAGTCCGCGTCGGAGGCCGCCTCTTCCAGGCTCGACGTAAAGGTGAGGTTGGCCCGGGCCTGGCGGGCGGCCTCTTCCGTGAGCTTACCCTTGGCCACCCTCTCGGGCAGGTACGTGTCCGCAAAGCGCTCGGCCTTCTCCAGCGCCCGGGGATCCGTATCGGTGCACTTGACCCGGTAGCCGGCCAGGGCGGCGCACAGGGCGATCTGGTGCCCCATGTTGCCGGCCCCCACCACGCAAACCTTTTCCACGTTCACCTTTCAGTTAGCCCCCTTTAGCTTTTCACGTTCTTCTTCCGCCAGTACGCGGCGCAGGAGCTTGCCCACCGCGGACTTGGGCAGCTCGCTGCGAAATTCTACCAGCCGCGGTACCTTGTAGGCCGCCAGGTTCTTGCGGCAGTGCTCGATGATCTCCTCCTCGGTAGCGCTCTCACCTTCTTTCAGGACTATGTAGGCCTTCACGGTCTCGCCGCGATAGGGGTCGGGCACGCCGACCGCGACCGCCTCTTTGACCTTGGGGTACTGGAACAGCACTTCCTCGATTTCGCGCGGGTAGATGTTGAAGCCTCCCGCCACGATCATGTCCTTCTTCCGGTCGACGATATAGAAGTAGCCGTCTTCGTCCATGCGGGCCAGGTCCCCGGTGTACAGCCACCCCTCCCGCAGCGCCCGCGCCGTTTCCTCGGGCCGGTTCCAGTACCCCTTCATCACCTGGGGTCCCTTGATCACGAGTTCCCCCACCTCACCGATGGGCATCACCCTGGTGCCCGTTTCCACGTCCACGATCTTGCACTCGGTATCCGGGAAGGGAATGCCGATGCTCCCCATCTTCCGCTCGGCCAGCACCGGATTCGCATGCGTCACGGGAGAGGCCTCCGAGAGGCCGTACCCTTCGGAAAAGGTGGACTCGCTGCCCTCCAGCATCCTGGTGTAGGCGCTCCACACTTCGAGCGGGCACCCGGCCGCCCCGGAGTTGTACACCATAACCGCCGTTGGGTCCTTAAACTCTGGACAGTTCAGCAGGGCCACGAACATGGTGGGGACCCCGGGGAAGTAGGTGGGGCGGTACTTGTTGATGACCTCGACCACCTGCTCCGGAACAAAGCGGGGCAGGAGAATCATGGTGGTTCCCGCGATGAGGGCCAGGTTCATACAGCAGGTCATGCCGTAGACGTGGAAAAAGGGCAGGACGCTCAAAATCCTTTCCTTTTTCTCGTCGCCCACGAAGAAGTGATTGACCTGGGTGGCATTGGCCACCAGATTAAAATGGGTGAGCGCCGCCGCCTTGGGCACGCCGGTGGTGCCGCCCGTGTACTGCAGGACCGCGATGTCCTCCTTGGGGTCGATCTCCACCGGCGGCGCGGGGGCCCGCTCCGAAAGGTAGAGGTCGGGCAGCCAGACCACGCCGGCGGGGAGGGAGTCCGGCTTTCCGGTAAACCCGGTTACCAGCACTTTTTCCAGGGGCGTGTTGCCCTTCACGTTGGCCACCCGGGGATAGAGGTCCCACAAGGTGACCATCATCCGGGCGCCGGAATCGTTCATCTGGAACTCGATCTCCCGCTCCACGTACATGGGATTGGTGTTGACTACGATGCCGCCCACCCGCAGGATGGCGTAGTAGCTGAGGACGAAGTCCGGGCAGTTGGGCAACATCACGGCCACCCGGTCGCCCTTCCTCACGCCCAGCTCGTACAGGGCCCCCGCCAGCCGGTCCACGAGCAGTCCCAGCTGCCGGTAGGTCATCTTCCAGTCAAAAAAGATCATGACCGTCTTGTCGGGGTGGCGGGGCACCGTCCTGTTCAGCAACTCGTAGAGGGGGATGGATTCGTAACCGATGTGGAAGGCGATTCCCTGTTCCTCGTACTTCTTGATCCAGGGTCGCGGATAGTCCACCCCTACCACCTCTCAACCCGGTTTTCTCAAACGCAGTTTTACATGCAATAACCGTACCAGAAAGCGTTCTGGGTCCGGGCGGGCGCCCGGCACGCGGACCAATATACGGTGGTGCAGCTTGACACCACACTGGTGTAGAAACACACCGCGTCCGGTCCTTCGCCGGCCCTCACCTCCCTGGAGCACCGGTGCCTTCACGTACCCGCAAAAAGCAGTGGTGCGGATCCGCACCACTGCCCGGGCTTTGGGAGGAGATACCAAGCTCAGTCCACGTAATAGCCTTCGAGCGGCACCCACCTGGCCATCTGCGGCACGCTCAACTTTTCCTTAACCCGTTCGAAACCCTCCTGGGTCCGCGTCCAGTAGACCATGAGCCAGGGATCCTGGTACTTCCCGTTCTTCATCTCCTGGGGGAGGGGCATCATCAGCATCTGGCCGTTCTTGTGAATCCCGAGGATTTCCGTCGGGTACTTGTCCCCGCTCATGGGAAAGACCTTGTCGAAGGCGGCCCTGATGGCGGAGACGTCTTCGACGGTACCCGCCGCCACCATCGCCTTGGCCAGCGCGTGCATGGCCGTGTAGTTGCCGGCCGCCTCCCACGTATTGTGCACCTGGTACTTCGCCTGGTACTTCTCGTTGAAGGACTTGGCCGCCGGCGTGGGATACTGGCCCACCGCGCCGACGCCAATGGTCGTGCCCATCTGGTCCATCTTGCCCTTGAAGACCTCGTCCACGATGTAATCCATCTTCGCCTGGTCTACCAGGATGAACCCGCCCTTGAACCCCAGGTTGCGGGCCTGCTCGATGACCAGCGCCGTGGTGCTGGAGGGGCCGCCGATGAGCAGGGCGTCGGGCTTGGTCGCCAGGGCCGCGGTGAGTTGCGCCGAGAAATCGGTCTGCGCGTAGTAGTTGGCGGGCTGGTCCGCCGTAATGACCCCGCCCCTCTTCTGCCACTCCTGCTTGAATATCGAGCGCCACTCGTCACCGTAGGCCCCGGTAGTAACGACCATGGCCACCTTGCGGTAGCCTTCCTGCCACGCCATATCCATAAACGCCTTCATATACGCCGTGAAGGGCGGCGGAATGGCCACGACGAACTTGTTGCCCAGTTCGACCATCTTGGGGGTGGAGGTCCAGGCCATCATCAGGAATTCGTTGCCCTTCTCCTGGTTGATCTCGAGCTGCGGCGCGATGCAGTTGAACACGCAATCGAAGACCACCCGCGCCTTAAACTGGTCGCGGAACCGGCGGGCATTGGCCACGGCCTGGGAGGGGTCGGCCCGGTGGTCGAGCTTTTCGAGGCGAAATACGTACTTCTGCCCCCCGACCGTGATGCCGCCCGCCTCGTTGATCTCGTTGATGGCCATTTCGACACCGTTGGCGCAGTCACGGCCGTATTCCGCTGCCGGACCGCTCAGGGGCCCGTTGAACCCGATGACGATTTCCTTCGCCGCCTGCTGGCCCCCCTGCCTGGCGCAGCCCGCCGCCAGGGCCAGGAGCGCGCCGAAGACCAGAAGCCACAAACCGAAGGTTTTGACTTTTCTCATTCTTTAGCCTCCTTTCTCGCTCTCCGAGTACCCGCCGCACCGCACGCCATAAACCCGAGTTTTCTTCGTCTACGCCATTTCCGGCCCTCCTCCCTTGGACGGTCGGCAGGTTCTAGGCACCCAGATAAGCCCTTTTCACCGTCGCGTTTTCCAGGAGTTCCGGGCTTGGGCCCTCCAGGACGATCCTGCCGCTCTCCAGAACGTAACCCCGTTCGGTGATCATGAGCGCTATATTGGCGTTTTGTTCCGAAAGGAACACCGTCGTTCCCGCCCTGTTGATTTCTTTGATCACCTCCGCTATTCTCCGCACCACCAGCGGCGCCAGCCCCATGGTCGGCTCGTCCAAAAGCAACATTTCCGGCTCGGACATCAACGCCCGGCCGATGGCCAGCATTTGCTGTTCCCCGCCGCTCAGGGTTCCGGCGGGCTGGTTTCGCCTTTCCTTGAGCACGGGAAACAGCTCGTACACCCATTCCAGGGTCTTGCGGACCCTGGACCTTTCCTTACGCCGCGTGTACGCCCCCAGGAGGAGATTCTTGTAGACCGAAAGCTGGGGAAAAAGCTGGCGCCCCTCGGGGCAGAGCGACAATCCTAAAGAGACAATCCGGTCCGGAGAAAGCCTGTGAATCTGCTTTCCCTGAAACTCTATCGTCCCCCGGCCGGGCTTCAGCACCCCGGCGATGGTCCGGAACAGGGTCGTCTTGCCCGCGCCGTTGCTGCCCAGCAGCGCCACGAACTCTCCTTTGCGGATCTCCAGGGAGACTCCGTGGACGACCTGAAATCCCCCGATGGTGGTGGTCACCTCGGTCAGCTTAAGCAGCGTACTCCCCTCCCAGGTAGGCCTGGATTACGGCCTCGTTCCTGCTTATTTCCTCTGGCGTCCCTTCGGCTATCTTGTTACCGTAGTTCAGGACGATGATCCGCTCTGCCAGGTCCATGACGAGGCGCATCTTGTGCTCTATGACGCACACCGTGACCCCTGCGGCCTTGAGCTTCTTGATCAACGCCATGATCCCGTCGGTTTCCTCCTGGATGAGCCCTGCGGTGGGCTCGTCGAGCAATATGATCTTCGGCTCGGTGGCCAGGGCCACCCCGATGGCCAGGCGCTTCTGTTCCTCCTGGGACAGGGTGGGCACCGGGTTAAGGGCCTTTTCCCTCAGGCCGACGAACTCCAGAACCTCCACCGCCCTGGCGAGGCTTTTCTCCCGGTCTGCCTGCCAGCGCCGCGTGTGAAACAGGGTAGCCAACAGGCCGTGGGCCGTCCGGAGCTTGTGGGCCACGACCAGGTTGTCGATCACCCGGAGCTGGTCAAAGAGGGCGGTGGTCTGAAAGGTCCGGGCAATGCCCTTTCTCGCGATCTGGTGCGGCCTGAGACCGGCGATGGGCACTCCTTCCAGATAAATCTGGCCCGAGGTGGGGCGCAGCAAGCCGCTGATGAGGTTGAAGAGCGTGGTCTTGCCGGCCCCGTTGGGACCGATAATGGCGATTATTTCGCCCCTTTCGACGTGAAAACTCACCTCGTTGACGGCCAGCAGCCCTCCGAACCTTTTCGTAAGCCCTTCAACCCTCAAGATCACTTCTCATACCCACCCGCCTGCGATAGTAGACCTTTACCCGTCTCCCCGCGGTCTCCGCCAGCCCCACCAGTCCCCGGGGACAATAAACCATGGCCGCGACCAGGAGGGCGCCGAAGATGAGGAGTTGGTACTCGGCCAGAAACTGGAGGGATTCCGTGAGCGCCGAGATGGCCAGGGCGCCGACCACAGGCCCCGCGAGGGTGCCCGCGCCCCCCAGCAAGAGGTACACCACCCAGCTAAACATGAGATTGATGGAGGCGACGTCCGGGCTGACGCTCCGCATGAGGCTCGCGTAAAGCCCGCCGGCAAGACCCGCAAAAAAGCTGGCAATGACAAAGGAGAGCAGCTTCGTGGCAAAGGTGTTGATGCCCACAGAACCGGCCAGAACCTCGTTGTTACGTACGGCCACGAAGCTCAGTCCCTGTACGGAGTTAACTAGGCGGTGCATCACGAAAAGGGTCAACAGCAAGAAGACCAGTACCAGGTAATACTGCGCGGCCTTGGAATGGAAGCCGATCTCCCCGAGCGGCGGCAAGGGAATCGGATCCGGGAGCCGGACCCCGACGATGCCGGTGTGGCCGCCGGTGAGGCTGATCCAGCTGCCCGCCACGATGGACACGATCACCCCGAAGCAGAGGGTGGCAATGGCAAAATACGATCCCCGGGTGCGGAGCGTGGGCAACCCGACGAAAAAACTCACCGCGGCGGCGAGGAGGGCGGAAAGGGGAAGGGCAAGCCAGAAAGAAAGCCCCGCCTTCGTCGTGATCGCCACCCCGTAGGCGCCGATGGCAAAGAAACCCGCATGGGCCAGGGAAACCTGCCCGGTGTAGCCCAGGATCAGGTTAAGACTGACGGTGGCAATGGCAAAGACGCAGCTCATGGTAACCACCTGGAGCACGTAGCGGCTCGGAAAAAGCACCGGAAACGCCAGCGCCAGGACCAGCAACATCAGGTACGGCCACTTCTTCCGAAAGAATTGCCCGCGCCTCACCGCTAGCCGATCTCCTTCCCGAAAAGGCCGGTAGGCTTAACGGCCAGGATCAGGATGAGGGCTCCGAAGGCGAAAACGTCCTTGTAGTCGGCCGAAATGTACCCCCCGCCCAGAGCCTCGATGAGGCCCAGAATGTACCCTCCGGCAATGGCGCCCGGAACGCTGCCCAGGCCCCCGAGGATGACCACAATGAAGGCCTTCATTCCCAGCAGGGCGCCCATGGCAGGCGATACCATAAAGATGGGGGCCACCATGGAAGCCGCGATGGCGGCGGTGGCGGCGGAGACGGCAAAGGTTATGGAAGACACGCGATCGACGTTGATCCCCACCAGCATGGCGCCTTCCCGGTTCTGGGCCACGGCCTCGATGGTCGCGCCCATAACGGTCTTTTTAATAAAGAGGTGCAACAGCACAATCAGGGCCACGGCGGCGGCAATTACCAGCAGGCGCTGCTGGGTGGTAACGACCCCCAGGAGGTTGACCGTTTCGGGGTACGGGTTTGGAATGCGGTGCCCCTGCGGTCCCCAAACGACCATAACAAAGGCTTCCAGAAACATCAGGGTCCCGATGGCGGAAATGAAGGCGTTGACCTGCGGCTGGTCCCTCATGGGCCGGAAAACGATTCGTTCCACCAGCACTCCGAGCAGGGCCAGCAGCACGGCGGTCAGCACGAGGGCAGGCCAGAAACCGATCTTCCAGGAGGTCATAAGGAAAAAGGTGACGTACGCTCCGAGCATGTAAAAGTGGCCGTGGGCAAAATTGGGAATGTGCAGAATGCCGAAAACCAGGGTGAGCCCTACCGCCACCACGGCATAGGTGCTCCCGAGCATGATTCCGTTGAAAACCTGCTGAATGAATACCTCCATACTTCCGCGTCCACCCTCTATGTCGCAATTTTCGCATATTACAATTCATCTTCGCTTTTCGTACGCTTCGACTCTCCCCCCGCACGCCTCTTGTTAACGTGCAATTTTCATACCACGCCCCGGGGTACTCCTTCGCCCCGCACGGTATGCTCCGGGAATGGTGCATGCTCACACCGCGGCGGTGCTCTTCGTCACCGGACGGTCCTTCGGTCCACGGCAGTGCCGTTTTGCGGCCCGGTTGCCTTTCCGTCCCGCGGTGCCGCTGCGCACCGCCCGGGGTCCCAACCCCGAAGGCACCCGCTGCGCCTGGCAGCCGGAATGGCCACCGCAACCCGACCCTCCGTCCCGGCGCTCGTCCGGCGCAGCGCCGGGACGGAGCTCTCTGGCACGAATGTTGCAGAAAAGCCCCAAGAGACCGCACCGTGGAGGTTACCGCGGTGAAACGCAAGAGCGCCGCCCAAGGTTTCAATGTTAAACACGTGGCGGTCGAGTTTCTATTTCACCACCAAACACCCGGTAAAAGGAGGAACTCCAAATGCCCGAGGCCGTGATAGTCGGCGCCGTGAGAACACCCATTGCCCGGGAGAACGGGGCCCTGCGGGACGTGCCGCCCGAAAACTACGCCGCCCTGGTGATCCGGGAGGTGGTCCGACGCAGTGGGCTTGCCGACCCGGGCCAGATCGACGAGGTCATCTTCGGCCACTGTCTGGGAGCCCCCGGCTGCATGGCGCGCCTGGCGCTCCTCAAGGCCGGCCTGCCGATCGGCGTGCCCGGCCTGACCGTGGACCGGCAGTGCGGGTCCGGGTCGAGCGCTGTCAACCTCGCCGCCGCTTACATCTGGGCCGGCGTGGGTCGCATCTACGTGGCCGGCGGGGTGGAAAGCATGACCCGTCAGCCTTACCTCCTCGAAAAGCCGACCACCCCGTACCAGCGCTTCGCCCCGCCCTGGATCCACCGCCGGCCTCTATCGCCGCCGGAAATCGGGGACCCGCCCATGGGCATTACCGCGGAGAACGTGGCCGAGCGTTGGAAGATAAGCCGGGAAGAGCAGGATGAGTTCGCCTACCTCAGCCAGATGAAGGCGGCCCGGGCCATAAGGGAAGGGCGCTTCAAAGAGCAAATCGTACCCGTCACGGTTCCCCAGAAAAAAGGTGACCCCATAGTCTTCGACGTCGACGAGCATCCCCGCCCCAACACCACCCCGGAGGTGCTGGCCAAACTCCCGCCCGTGTTTAAAGAAGGAGGCACCGTCACCGCGGGCAACTCGTCCGGCATAAACGACGGGGCCGCGGCGCTCCTCGTCACCAGCCGCGAGGCCGCCGCAGAGCTGGGACTCAAGCCCCTGGCCCGCGTGGTTTCCTTCGCCGCCGCCGGCGTGGACCCCAACATCATGGGCATCGGACCGGTTCCGGCCACCCGCAAGGCCCTGGCCGCAGCCGGCCTTACCCTCGCCCAGATGGACGTCATCGAGCTCAACGAGGCCTTTGCCGCCCAGGCCATTGCCTGCTGCCGCGAGTTGGGCATCGATTGGCGGGACGGCGAAAAATTCAACCCCAACGGCGGTGCCATCGCACTCGGGCACCCCATTGCGGCCACCCTGGCCATTCTGGTAGTCAAGGCCGTCTACGAGCTGCACCGGCGGGAGGCGCGCTTCGCACTGATCACCGCCTGCTGCGGCGGCGGCCAGGGAGTGGCCACCATCATCGAGCGCCTGTAACGCCTGCGCGGGCAAGCCTGAGGATCGGGGGGATGAATTTGTCCGGGGGACCCGACGATCTGGTGCGGAAAGTTTTGCAGCCGGAACAGTGCGCCGGCTGCGGCCTCTGCCTGGACCTGTGTCCTTACCTTCAAGTCGTTGAAGAAAAGGTGGTCATGATTCACCCTTGCGGGTTAAAGGAGGGAGACTGCTACCGGGTCTGCCCGCGGACGCCGACGGATTGGGAGGACATGGATCGCTCGGTTTTCGGCGCGGCGCGGGCCGACCACGTGCTGGGCCACCACCGGGAAATCCTCTTCGCCCGGGCCACCGCCCCGGAGATCGCCGCGGCCGGCCAGTACGGAGGAGTGGTGAGCGCCCTGATCGCCTTCGCGCTGGGCCGCGGTGAAGTGCGCGGGGCCGTGCTGACCGCGGGTGCCCCCGGTGAGATGCCGCGGCCGGCGCTGGCCGAAAACCCGGAGGAGGCACTGGCCTGCGCTGGGTCCAAGTATTCCGCCGCTCCCTCCCTCCGGGCCCTGCACGAGGCGGCGCGCCGGGGCCTGGAGCCGGTGGCGGTGGTGGGGCGGCCCTGCCAGGTGCTGGCCGTGCGCAAGCTCGAGACCCGCCCGGGCCTGGAGGCGCACCACCTGGCCGGGAGGAGGGTGGCCCTGGTCATCGGGCTGTTCTGCTTCTGGGCCCTGGACCCGGCGTTCTACGCCTTTTTGCGGGGCAAGGCCGGGGACGCCCGCATCTTGAAGGTGGACTTCTCGCCGGACCGGCTGCTGGTCCACACCGACGGGGGCCTCCTCGAGGCACCGGTGGACGAGGTGCGCGCCTTCGTGCGTCCGGCCTGCCGGGAGTGTTTCGACCCCACCTCGGAGTTCGCGGACCTGGCGGTCGGGTCCACGGAGTACGACGAGGCCTGGAATACCCTGGTCGTCCGGAGCGCGCGGGGGGAAGCACTGGTGAGGGCGGCGCGGGAGGCGGGGGTTATAGAGGTGAAGCCCTACCCGCCGGAGCGGCTGCCCGTTTTGCGCACGGCGGTACTGAACAAGAAGCTGCGCACCCTTGAGGCCCAGGCCGCCCGCGGCGAAAGCTCCCACCTGCAACTTTCCGAGGGCTACCGGCGAGCTTTGACGGGGAGGGATCAACCGTGAGCATTCTGGGTGTACGCCTCGACGAGCCCGGGAGGTCGGTGCTCCTGACCGGAAACGAGGCGGTGGCCCGGGGGGCCCTGGAGGCCGGCATCGGCTACGCCTCCTCCTACCCGGGGTCCCCCTCCGCCGAGGTCCTTGGCGTGCTCGCCGAGCTGGCCGGAGAGCGCGGTTTCTACGCCGAATGGTCGGTCAACGAAAAGGTGGCCCTGGAGGGGGCGGCGGCGGCCTCCTTCGCCGGGCTGCGGGCCATCTGCGTCATGAAGGCCGACGGCCTCAACGTGGCCCTGGATACCCTGACGGCCCTCTCCGAGTCCGGAACCAAGGCGGGCCTCGTGGTGGTGGTTTCGGACGACCCCGGCGGCCACTCCAGCGTCAAGGAGGAAGATTCCCGCTACCTGGGCAAGGTGGCCCACCTGGTGATTCTGGAGCCGGCCGATCCCCAGGAGGCCAGGGACATGACGGTGGCCGCCTTCGGGCTCTCGGAACAGTTGCGGGCGCCGGTCATGCTGCGGTGCGTGACCCGGGTCTGCCACGCGGGCGGCAACGTGGTTCTGGGGGCGCTGCCGCCGGGACCGGCCGGACGGCCCCACTTCGGCCGGCAGGAACGCTACATAACGTTCGTGGCCTTCCACGGCCTGCAGGAGCAAAGGCTGGCCCAGGCGAAGGCCATGGGAGAGAACTGGCCCTTCAACGCCTACCTCGGACCGCCCGAGCCGGAAATCCTGGTAATCACCGCCGGTCCGGGCTTCCTTTACGCCCGGGAGGCGGTGGAGGTGTTGGGCCTCGGGGACCGGGTGGGCATCCTCAAACTGGGCATGAGCTGGCCCTTGCCGGAAAAGTTCCTGCTGCGGCACCTCAAAAGCGCCTCCAAGGTGCTCTTCGTGGAGGAGGTGGAGCCCTTCCACGAGGAAAACGTGGGCTACCTGGTGGCGTGCCACCTGGAAGAAGTTCTTCCCCTGGCCCTCTACGGCAAGAAGTCGCGCCACGTGGCCGGTCCGCAAGGCCCCGGACTGGGCGAGATCGACGTGGACGCCGTGGTGCGGGCCCTGGCCGCCCTGGCCGGAGTTCCCCACGAGACGCGGTCCTCTGATTACGGTCGGGAAGCCCGAGAGCTGGTAAAGAAAATGCCGGAGCGGGAGCTGGGCTTCTGCGCCGGTTGTCCGCACCGGGCCTCCTTTTGGGCCCTGAAGACCGCCATCGCCCTGGACGGCCGCGAGGCGGTGGTGCTGGGGGACATCGGGTGCTACACCCTGGGCCTGACCCGCAGCGGTTACTTCCTGATGCAGACCGTCCACGCCATGGGCTCCGGGGTGGGTATCGCCGACGGCCTGGGAAAGCTGGGGCGGTTCGGGTTCGACCAGCCCGTCATTGCCCTGGTGGGCGACTCCACCTTCTACCACGCGGCGGTGCCGGCCCTCATCAACGCCCGCTACAACCCCTCCCGCTTCCTGCTGGTGGTCATGGACAACCGGACCACGGCCATGACCGGGCACCAGCCGCACCCCGGCCTGGGGGTCACCGCCCTCGGCGAGAAGGTGCCCGCCCTGAGCGTGGAGGAAGTGGCCGGGGCACTGGGCATCCCGGTCACGGTGCACGACCCCTACGACGTCCGGGGCACGGTGGAGGTGGCCTACCGCCTCCTGCGCCAGGACGGCGTCCGGATCCTGGTGCTGCGCCGCGAGTGCGCCCTGGTCGCGGCGCGCCGCGAGGGAAAGCCCCGGGTCTACGTGGACCCCGAACGGTGCGTGGGGGACGCCTGCGGCTGCCACCGGTTCTGCAGCCGGGTATTCGGGTGCCCGGCCAGCATCTGGGACGCGGCCCGCGGCCGCGCGAAGGTGGACGAAGCGGTCTGCAACGGGTGCGGCGTCTGCGCGACCCTCTGCCCGCAGGGGGCCATCGTGGTGGAGGGGGTGGGCTGAGGTGGCGTACAATCTCATAATCACCGGGGTGGGCGGCCAGGGCACCGTACTGGCCTCGCAGGTGGTGGCGGCGGCGGCGGTGGAGTCCGGCCTGCTGGTGGCGGTGGGCGAAACCTTCGGCGCCTCCCAGCGCGGGGGCTCGGTGATGAGTCACGTGCGCGTATCGCGGGACCGCCGGTACGGACCGCTAATTCCGCGCGGCCGCGCGACGATCGTCGTGGGCTTTGAACCGCTGGAAACCCTGCGCGTCCTCCTGAACTACGGGAATCCTTCAACCAGGGTCATCATGAACCTCCGCCCCAACTACCCGCCGGGGGTACTGACCGGGGCGGACGTGTATCCCGAACCGCAGACTCTGGAGGAAGCGGTCCGCAGCATAAGCGCGGGGGTGTTTGCCTTCAACGCCACGGAGATCGCACTCCGGGCGGGCAACCCCGTGGCCGCCAACATGGTTATGACCGGCGCCCTGGCCGGCTCGGAGTTGCTTCCCATCACCGTGCCCACCTACGAGAAGGTCATCGAGGAACTGTTTACCGGGCCGGTACGGCAGCTGAACCTCGAGGCCTTTCGGGCCGGCGTGCGGGCCGTGCGTGAAGGCCCGCCTGCGGAAGCCGCGCGGGCACCGGCCTGACCCCGGAGCCGGCCGCGGGGGAGGTGAAACCTTGACCGGTCTCGTGCGCGACCTGGCCGCCCTGGTGGATCCCCGGAGGGTCTGGGGGGACGTGGAGGACCTGGTGGCCTACACCAACGACGCCACGCACCGGCGGGAACTGCCGGCCGCGGTCGTGGCTCCGGAAAGCGTGGACGAGGTGGCGGCCGTACTGCGGTACGCCAACGGCAGGGGCATCCCCGTGACGCCCAGGGGCGCGGGAACCGGCCTGGCCGGCGGGGCGGTTCCCGCGCCCGGGGGCCTGGTCCTGGACCTGAAGCGCCTCAACCGCATCCTCGAAATCGACGACCGGAACCTCACGGCCACGGTGGAGTGCGGGGTGGTCACCGGCGACTTCCAGCGGGAGGTTGAGGCGCGGGGGCTGTTTTACCCGCCCGATCCCCAGAGCCTGGCAGTGTGCACCATCGGGGGCAACGTGGCCACCCGGGCCGGCGGCCCCCGCGGGGTCAAGTACGGGACCACCAAGGACTACGTACTCGGCCTGGAGGCGGTTCTACCCGACGGCTCCGTAATCTCGTACGGTGGAAAATCGGTCAAGATGTCCGCCGGCTACGACCTGGCCCGGGTCTTCACGGGATCGGAGGGGACCCTGGGGGTAATTACCAAGGTTACGTTGCGGCTTCTCGTCCTGCCACCCTGCCGGCGCGTCATGGTCGCGGCCTTCCCCGAACTGGATTCCGCCGCCGAGGCCGTGTCCGCCCTGATTGCCCGGGGGGCCGAGCCTTCCATGCTCGAGATGCTGGACCGTATCGCCGTGGCCTCCCTCCAGAGGTACCTGCCCCTGGGCCTGCCACCCGAGCTGGAGGCCTTCCTCATCATCGAGGTGGACGGACATCCCGCCAAGGTGGAGGAGGACTGCGCCCTGGTGGCCGAGGTATGCCGCGAGTACGGTGTCCACGAGGTCAGGGTGGCGCGGGACGCCGCGGAGGCCGAGAGGATCCTTCAGGCCCGGCGCGCGCTCTTTCCGGCGGCGGCGCGCGCGGCACCCAATCTCGTGATCGAGGACGCCACCGTGCCCAGGACCCAGGTGCCGGCCATGGTGCGGGCCATCCGGCGCATCGCCGAGCGCCACCGGGTGCTGATTTCCATAACCGGGCACATTGGCGACGGAAACCTCCACCCCGGCATCATCATGGACCGGCGTTTTCCCGAATCCGTGCGCCGGGCCGAGCAGGCGATGGCCGAAATCGCCCGCGAAGCCCTGAACCTGGGGGGCACCCTGTCCGGAGAGCACGGAGTGGGCCTGCTCAAGGCCCCCTTCCTGGAATGGGAGTTCGGGGAAGCAGGAGTGGCCCTCATGCGGCGCCTGAAGCGGGCCTTCGATCCCCACGGCATCATGAACCCGGGCAAGATTCTGGGAGGTGGCATGGCCGGTGTACGCGATTGACGAGTTCGTCGGGGCCATAAGGCACTGCCTGCAGTGCAACTTCTGCCTGTCCGCCTGCCCGATTTACCGGGAGGAGCTTGTGGAAGCCCACGCCCCGCGCGGCCGGCTTAACCTGGTCGAGGCGACCCTTGTGGACCAAAGGGTGGCCCCGAACGAAAAGGTCCGCCGGCGGCTCGACCGGTGCCTGTTGTGCGCCAGCTGTGCCCGGGTCTGCCCGGGCGGAATTCCCCTGGACGACGTGTTCCTGGCGGCCAGGGTGGAACTGAGCAGAAAGCCGGGCACCGGGTTAACCGAAAGGTTCGTCGTGCGGCAGGTGCTGAACCGGCGGGTAACCTCCTCCCTGCTGAAGCGCTCACTGTCCCTGGCCCGACGTTTGGGCCTCGCCCCCTCGGACATCCCGCGTGTGGCCTCGACCTCCTTTACCCGGCGGGCGCCCCGCGAAGCAGCTCCCCGCGGGCCTACGGCGGCCCGGGTGGCTTATTTCGTGGGCTGCGGCACCGAATACCTTTTTCCCGACACCGGAGAGGCCCTGTTGCGGGTGCTGCCGATCCACGGCATTGCCGTGGTCGTTCCCGAAGGGCAGACGTGTTGCGGATTGCCCGCCCTGGCCCTCGGCGACCTCGACGCCGCCCGCGAAGCGGTCGAGGTCTTCCTGGCCGTCTTTGCCGCGCTCGAGGTGGACGCCGTGGTTACCGACTGCACCTCCTGCGGGCACATGCTGAGGCAGAAGGCACCCCGCGTGCTCCCACCGGACGATCCGCGCCTGAAGCAGCTGCGGGGTCTGACAGACAAGGTCTTCGAAGTGACGGAGTTCCTGGCGGGACTGGGGGCGCAGAGGAAGCCCCCGCTTCTGGACGTGAAAGTCACTTATCACGTACCGTGCCACCGGGGGTGGAGCGAGGGAGTGGCCGCGGCCCCCCGGCGGCTGCTCGCGCAGGCCGCCGGGGTCCGCTGGACGGAAATGCGGGAACCCGAGAGTTGCTGCGGGGCCGGAGGGTACTTCTTCCTGCGCCACCGCAACGTTGCCGAAAGGATCCGGCGCCGCAAAGTCGAAGACGTTCTGGCCACCGGGGCAGACGTGGTGGTAACCCAGTGCCCCGCGTGCCGCTACTACCTGCAGCAGGCTCTGGCAGACGAGGACGAACCGCGGGTGCTCCACCCGGTCGCCCTGCTGGCCGGCCCGGAACCCTGAACGGTTCCGGGATATCTGGAACCGCCTTCCCGCCGCCCGCCGCGCCCGCTCCCGCCACCCGCGGCGGCCCGCCCGGGTCAAAGCACCGCGGTCTTCTGGCGGCGCTTTTCCTCGTACATGCGCGCATCGGCAAGCTTTATCAAATCCTCGGCAGCGAGTGGCTCCCGCCAGGAGTCCAGGGTGGCGGCACCTATACTCAAGGCGACGGGTACCTCGGGTCCCAGGACGGTCTCCGCGGTAATCCTCCGGCGCAACCTGTCGGCCACCACGCGCGCCTCTTCCTCGCCGGCGCACACCAGGAGCGCGGCAAACTCGTCGCCCCCAATGCGAAAAAGCAGGTCGCACTGGCGGCAGTTGGCCCGCAGGAGCTTGCCGATGCGGGCCAGCGCCCTGTCGCCCGCAGGGTGTCCCCGGGGTTTCGTTATTAGATGCTTTGCGGCCACGCCGGCCGCGGCCAACGGCCTTCCGCCCGCCCACCGCGAAGGCGGCGGAAAACCGAGATTCGCACTTCCGCCGGTTTTTCGGATCTCCGGTCCGGACCCCTGCGCGGGGTACCGGAGCCACGCGGCGGCCACGTGGTCCGGGCCGCCGCCCCCCTTAGCCCGTAATGCTCTGAAGCTTCATGGCCAGGGCCATGTCGCCCTGCAGTTTCAGCTTGCCGCCCATAAAGGCCACCATGGCGTTGAGCTTGCCGGAAATCATGTCTACGAAATCTGCCGCCTCCATGGTTATGGTCACGTTGGGGTTGTCCGCCGTCCCCTCCTCAATGGTTCCGGCGCCGTCTTGGAACCTGAGTACGTAATTCCCGCCGCCTTCTCCCTCCAGCACGAACTGGTAAACCGCCGTAACCCCCTGCATGGCTGCCGGCCTGGCCACCCTCTCCCTCAGCGTCTCCAGAACCTCCTGTACCGCGGCCATAGACTTTACCCCCTCTTTCAAAGTTTTTTGGCCCGGAATGCCTTCTCCCCATTCCGCGACACCCCGGAAGGCCGCGCGAAGGGCGAAAGGTGCAGCGGTTCGGGCGCTATATGGTGCTGCCCCCGTCCAGCACCAGCACGTGGCCCGTCACGTAGGAGGAAGCTTCGCTGGCCAGGTATAACGCCGCCTGAGCCACCTCCTCGGGCTGGGCAATTCTTTTGATGGGCATGTACTTCATGTATTCTCCCATCAATGCCTCGTTCTTCCACAGCGCTTCGCTGAAACGGGTTTGCACTACCCCCGGGGCCACGGCGTTTACCCGTATGCCGTAGTCCCCCAATTCCAGGGCCAGGATCCTGGTCAGCATGATGACACCGGCCTTGCTCAGGCAGTACAGGCCCATCCCGCGCACGGGCCTCAACCCGCCCGCGGAGGCGATGTTGATGATCACACCGCCCCCCTGCTGCATCATGTGCCTGGCCACCAGCTGGCTCAGGATAAAATATCCTTTCAGGTTCGTGTTCATGATCTGATCGTAGACCTCTTCGCTCATCTCGGTTATGGGTCCCATGAGGGGATTGGTGGCCGCGTTGTTCACCAGAATGTCGATGCGGCCGAATTCGGCCGTTACCTTTTCCACCAGCGTCCGCAGTTCCTCCGGCTTCCGGTTGTGGGCCGGCCAGGCCAGGGCCCTTCTCCCCTCGGCCCTTATTTCGGCGGCCACTTTTTCCAGGTCGGGGAGCTTGCGGCTGCTTACGGCCACGTCCGCGCCGGCCCGGGCGAAAGTGAGCGCTATAGCCCGCCCGATGCCCCGGCTGCCTCCTGTTATAAGGGCCACCTTCCCGGCCAGCGAAAAGGAAGAAAGCTCCATTAACGATCCCCCTCTGTCTCCTCTCCCCCGGTCCGTCCTCATCGGGAAGCCCGCCGGTGGCTATTTCAGGTACAACCCCAGATCGAACTCTTCCCGGTTTCGGTAGCGCTCGAAAATGTAATGACGGTACCTCACGTAATCGTTGTAGTCACAGCCAATGCCCTCTTCCCTCATGGCCTTTTCGAATCTCTTCAGGTCCGGGGGGCAACCCGGGATGCGAATGGCCTTCTGGATGTTGGGATTGTTCCTGTTCAACTTGCAGGCGCACTGGCCGAAAAGAACCGTTTTCGCAAACCCCGGCCCGGCCAGCTGTTGCTTTCCGGTGACCACTTCGATTCCCGGAAAAGGCTCCCCTTTAAAGGCCGACATCAGCATCACGAGCATGGGATTGTACAGCATGGAGCACCCGGTGCAGAGGGTGTTGTCGTATTTTCTCACGGCCAGGCCCGTGATGCCGCGTTTTTCGAAGCCCACGGGGCCGGTATTGTCTTTCGTCCACTCCCAGTCATATTCCACGTAAGAGCTATGTTTCGCGATCTCTTCTCCCCTTACTTCGATGTCGGCCAGGTCCAGGCTTCGTCCGTGGCGCTCGGCAAAGTACTTTAAGGACGGCACCTCTGACGCGTGATAACCCATGATCGCCGCTCCCACCACGTCGCAGGCCAGCGGGTCCCGGGAGGCGATGAGGAGGTCCTTGCGATGGGCCTTACCGGTGGGCCCCGGGCCTTTCTCCAGGGTGAAAACACCGTCGATGATGGTCAACGCGACCGGTAGCTTCTCGATTATGTGGGGAAAAATATAATTGAGGTCGGTCTCCGTATTGTGACAGAACATCTTCGACTTTCTGTCCAGGACACCTTTGAGGTTCTTTATTCCGAGGGACACTTTGCACTGGTTGTGGGTCTTCAGTACCGGCACGTTGATGATCTTGTCGGCTTCCAGGGCCTTTCTCGCCACGGAAAGCTTAAAGCTTCCGAAGTCTACCGGCGCGAACTCTTCTTCGTTGAAATCCACCAGTTCCACTCCGTAATTTTCCCTGAGCTTTTCATAACCGAGTGCCTTGTATATGGCCCTGCCTTGCGTTTTGGGCACCGGCCGGGAAGCCTCGCCGATGGTGATGTTACGGAAGCCCTCCTCCGCCAGGATCTGCACCAGGGCAAACATTACGGCACTGGTGGTGACCACGCCGAAGGGCGGAAAAGGCAGCTCAAAGTCCCAGGCCACAATGTTCGGCTTGATGAGAATCTTATCGTGACGGGAAAACCCGTCGAGCCCGTTGCAGAGCTCAATGGCTTCTCTCAGAGAACGATAGGCGTCCACGTATTTGACGACAGAAACAACCGGTCTCATCACCCTCACCCTTACCAATCCCGCCGCCCCTCCGGAACGTCCGGGGCGGGCGGCCTCGAAAGTTCCAAACCTTAACTCCCCCGGCCCGGCCCTTTGGGCGCGGGCGGCAAACGGTTCACGTCCACGGCCATTCTAGTGCGTCGACGGCCCGCGGTTAAACCGCCGCCAGGCGGTCGTGCGGGAAATGCCCAGGACGCGGGCCACCACGCTCTTGTTCCCTCCGTAGCGCACCCTGAGGTACTCCATCACCTGGCGCTCGATATCCGCCAGGGAGCCCAACCGTATGACCATGCGTTCCCCTTCCTCGACCGGGGCCTTGTCCCCCTGCTTCTCCGCCAGGAGCTCCCGCAGGAGGTCCTCCGCCCGGTCCGGCCGCTCCGAACACAGTATTACCAGCCGCTCGATGAAGTTCTGCAGTTCCCGGGCGTTCCCCGGCCAGTCGTAAGAGGCCAGCAGCTCCCAGCTACCCGGCCGGATCTCGGGAAGCGGACAGCCCAGCCGCTGCGTCGCTTCGCGGGCGAAGAATTCGGCCAGTACCGGCACGTCCTCCCGCCTCTCCCGTAAGGGCGGAAGGTCGAGACGCAATACGTCCAGCCGGTAGTACAGGTCCTCCCGAAACTGGCCCGTACCGACCATCTCGCCCAGGGACTTGTTGGTGGCGGCAATGACCCGGACGTCCACGGGAATTACCCGGTCTCCGCCGAGGCGCATCACGCAGCGTTCCTGGAGCACCCGCAACAGCCTGGCCTGCAGGGCCGGCGTGATACTCCCGATCTCGTCCAGAAAAATGGTGCCCCCGTGCGCCAGTTCGAAGAGGCCGACCCGGCCGCCCCGCCGCGCCCCCGTGAAGGCCCCTTCCTCGTACCCGAAAAGTTCGGACTCCAGCAGGTTTTCGGGCAGGGCCGCGCAGTTCACGGCCACAAACGGGCCCTGGCGGCGGGGACTTGCGTTGTGAATGCTTTGGGCGAACAGCTCCTTTCCCGTGCCGCTCTCGCCCGTAATGAGCACCGTGGAGTCGAAGGCCGCATAGCGCCGCGCCCTTTCCACCACCCGCTTCAGGGACGGGCTGCGGCCCATCACGTCCTCGAAGGTAAACCGGGCCACCAGCCCCTTCTGGGCCAGTTCCCGGCGGATCTTCTGCTCCAGTTGCTGGATCTTGCGCACCGGCTGGAGGGTATAGACGTGGCAGCCCCCGCCCCCGGCCCGGCCCTCCCTCCGGTCCTCCACGGCGATCTTGTTAACCACCAGTTGGGTATCCCGCAATTCGCAGAGAAACCCGTACCCGGCCGGTCCCTCGAGGATCTCGACGATCCGCCGGGGCAGGTGGAGTTCCCGTGGAAGGCGGCCTAGGGCCTCCTCCTTGTCCAGAAGCAGGAGCCCCTCGGCCACCCGGTTGCACAGCGCCAGACGACCGTCGGCACGGGTGACGAGGACGCCCACCCCGGTGTGGTCGATGACGGTCTGCAACAGCCGGCTCCGCGCCCGGTCCGTCTGCCGGGCCCTGGCAATTTCCATGGCCCGGGCCATGGCCTGCCGCACCGTCGCCGGTGACGATTCCACCACCACCCCCGTCATGCCCAGGCGTGCGGCGCGGGGCGGGATGCAGGCCCCGGTCCCCACGACCACCCCGACCCCGAGTTCGCGGGCCCGCTCCAGTTGCGCCGCCAGCTCGCCGAGGGACTCGTAGGTCAGGTGCAAGAAGGGCACTCCCAGCAATTCCCGAATCCGGCCGAAGTCGATGTCCTCCTTTTCGTAGGCAAAGCCAACGTAAGCAATCCGTTCCGAGAGCTCTGTCGCCCGGCGCAACGCGCAGAGAATGTCAAAGGCATTTATTTCCACCAGCACTACAGGCACGTGAAGGGAGCGCCGGATCAAATAACCGGTGGGGCCGCGGCTGACCAGTACCAGCACTTCGGACGCCAGCTGGCGGGCGGCCTCCACCCCCTCTTCCAGCACCGCCTCCACCACCCTGACCGACGCGCCCACTTCTGCGGCCCACTTCTTGACCTCTGCCGTCAGCTCGGGGTAAGACGAGACCACACCGATCAGCGGAGTGCCCAAGCCTCATACCTCCCCGCCTCGTGCTGACACCGGCGCCTTCTGCGGTCCGGCCGCCAAGTAACCCTGGGTTACGTCGTATCAGCAATTTCGCCGAGCCTTCCCTGGCTGTACAGCTCCCGTAAGGTTCTCTTGGAAAACTTGCCCACGCTGGTCTTGGGCACTTCCTTAACGAAAACGATCTCGTCCGGCAACCACCAGCGCGCCACCCTGCCGCGCAGGAACTCGATGAGTTCCTCCCGGGTCACCTTACCCCTGGCCTCCGGCCGCAGGACCACACAAGCCAGGGGTCTTTCCTGCCATTTTTCGTGGGGTATGGCTATAACCGCCGCCTCGGCCACCGCGGGATGGGACATGAGGTGGTTTTCCAGGTCGACGGACGAAATCCATTCCCCGCCGCTCTTGATCAGGTCCTTGGTCCTGTCCGCCACCTGAACGTAGCCTTCTTCGTCAACGGTTACGATGTCGCCGGTTCTGAACCACCCGTCGGCAAAGGCCTCCGCAGTCCTTTCGGGGTCCCTGTAATACTCCTTGAGGACCCATGGACCTTTCAACAACAGCTCGCCCATTTCCTTCCCGTCGTGCCTGACCTCTTCGCCCTTTTCGTTGACGACCCGCATCTCCAGGCCGGGAAGCAACAACCCCGTCTTGGCCCGCAGGAGGTACTTCTCCGGTTCCGGCAAATCCCTGAGGTAGCTCTTGGGGTAGCACAGCAGGGTAACCGGCGTCGTTTCCGTTTGCCCGTAGCCCTGAATGAGCAGCACTCCCAGCTTCTTTTCGTATTCCTCCGCGAGCTTGGCCGGCATGGCCGCACCGCCCGAGATGAAAAAGCGCACGCAGCTGAAATCGTACCGCCCCGGATGTTTCAGAGCATGGTCGAGTATCCCCATCCACACCGTCGGAACGGCCGCCGCAATCGTCACCCTCTCCCGGTGGATCAGCTGGCACAGGTCCTCCGGCTGCGGCCGGCTACCGGGCAGTACCATCTTGGCGCCCATAAGCGTCTCCGAAAAAGGCCGACACCAGGCGTTCACGTGAAACATGGGCACGATGGGCATGCTTACGTCGCGCTCCCATGTTCCGTACTCCCCGGCAGCCAGGGTAAGACTCAGCAGGTACAGGGCCCGGTGGGTGTAGACCACCCCTTTGGGGAACCCGGTGGTGGCGGTGGTGTAGGCCATGATGGCCGGCGTCCACTCGTCAAGGTACGGAAAATCGTAGGTCGGCGGCTCGCCGGCGAGGAGTTCCTCATAGGAGTAAACGGGTGACAGCGCCGTCCGCGGGAGCGTCGGTTTGTCGGTCATGATCACGTAGGCCCGCACGGTGGTGAGTTCCGAGCGCACGTCTTCAATGATGGGTACCAGGTCCTCGTCTACGAACAGGACCTTGTTTTCGGCAAAGTTGATGCAGTGGACGAGGTGATCCCGAAAGAGGCGAATGTTGATGGTATTCAGAATTGCCCCGTAGCACGGGACGGCAAAATACAACTCCAGGTGGCGGTGGGTATTCCAGGCGAAGGAACCCACCCTCTCACCGGGCCTGATGTCCAGCTTTTTCAGAACGTTGGCCAGCCGGCAGACCCTCCGGTACATTTCGCCGTAGGTGTAACGGAATATTCCCGAAAAGTCCCGGCAGACGATTTCTTTCTTCGGGAAAATAGCGTGGGCCCGGTACAGAATGCTCCTCAGAGACAGGGGATAGTCCATCATTTTTGAGCCGCCCCTCCTTCAGAATCCATTTTGCCGGGCGCCGGGAATCGGCACAAAAGGGGGACCGAAGGCGAAAATGAAGGGAGCGTCTCCCCTCTCGCCATCACAACCAGTTCAGGGTCCCGTCCACGATGGCCCGCGAGATGATCTCGCGCTGGATCTCGCTGGTGCCTTCGACGATCATCAGCTGGCGGGCGTCCCGGTAGAAGCGCTCCATGGGGTAGTCCTTCATGTAGCCATAACCTCCCAGAATCTGCAGGGCCCGGTGGGCGGTGCGTACCGCCACCTCGCTGGCGTAGGCCTTGGCCATGGAGAAGTACGGTGCCGCCTCCCTGCCCACGCGGCCCTCGTCCACGATGACCGCCGCCCGGTAAACCAGCCAGCGCGCGGCTTCGATTTCCATGGCCATCTCCGCCATCATCCACCGCAGACCCTGAAAGTCGCTAAGCGGCCTGCCGAAGGCCCGACGCTGCCGGGCGTACTCCACCGCATACTGCAGGGCGCCCTCGGCCAAACCAAGGCCCCGGGCCGCCACCACCGGCCGCACCGAGTTCAGGCTCGACATGACCAGCTTGAATCCCTCGTTTTCTACCCCGACCAGCGCCTCGGCGGGCACCCGACAGTCCTCCAGAATCACCTCCGAAACCGGAACTCCTTTGACCCCCATCTTGCGCTCCACCTTGCCGATGGAGAGTCCCGGCGTCCCTCCGTCGACCACAAAGACGCTCACGCCCCTGTGGCCCGCCCCGGGGTTGGTTTTGGCCACCACCACAAAGAAATCCGCCACCGGAGCCCCGGAAATGAAACACTTGGTGCCGTTCAGGACATAGCAATCTCCCCGGCGCTCGGCACGGGTGCTTATGCCGGCCGCGTCCGATCCGGCTCCCGGCTCCGTGAGGCAGAAACAACCCCTCCTGGTCCCTTCACAGGTGCCGCGGATGTACTTCTGCTTCTGGGCTTCGCTGCCGCCCAGGGCGATGGCCGAGGTGGAGAGTTTGGTCAGCAGCAGGATGAGGCCCGAGGCGCAGCAGTACTTGGCCACCTCCTCCACTGCCAGGCAGAGGCCCAGCGTGCCCAGCCCGGAGCCGCCGTATTCCTCGGGATGGCAGATCCCCAGCAGGCCCGCCTGTTTGAAGGCTTGAAAGACGTCCTCCGGATACTCCCCGGTCTCGTCTATCTCGGCGGCCCGGGGCGCTATTTTCTCACGGGCCAGCCGGCGCACCGTCTCCCGCAAAAGCCGCAGTTCGTCCGACAATCGAAAGTCCATAAACGCTCCTTCCCTCCCTCAGGTCATGGGCCGGAATTTAAACCCGTACCGTATCACTCCCTCCTCTTCGTAGATGCGGCGGAAAACCGCTTCCACCCTCATGCCGATCCGGGGCCCCTCCTCCGGAGGGTCCACCATCTGGGCGATGATGCGCGGGCCCTCATCCAGTTCCACCAGCACCACGGGGTAGCTTCCCTTGCAGGCCGCTTCGGCGGCGAATTCCGGGGGTGCGCCCGCGCCGGCGATAAGGGTCCAGGAGTGCACGGTACCGCGCCCGCTTAAACGACATTCCTCAAAGTCCGCACCCACGCCGCAGTACCTGCACACCCCCTTGGGCGGGAAATTTACCCGTCCGCAGTTCCGGCATCTGAGCCCCACCAGCCGGTAACGCTGGGGCACCGCGCGCTGGTACATCGGCACCGATATATGGGCGCCCACGGGAGGTCACCTCACAGCAGTTGTTCCTTTAACCTGAGCTTTAGGTAGTGGAGGTAATCGATGTAGCGCTTTCGTTCCAGCCAGTAGTGCAGGCCGTGCGGCGGCCGCAGCACCGGTTCCCGGACGACAAAGCTCAGAGCCTGTCCCCCGCATCCCGAACCGTAGCCGGCCACGAGGATGCGGTCGCCCGGGGACGCCTGCTCCAGCACCGCGCAAAAGCCCAGCAGGGACGCGCATACCCCGGTGTCTCCCACCCGGGCAAAAATCAGTCCGGCCTCCATTTGCTCGGAGGTGAAGCCCAACCGGCGTCCCAAACTCGCGGTCTGGCGCCCGTCGAACTGGGGCAGCACGACGTACCGGTAGTCGCCGGGCCGCCTTCCCAGCCGCTCCAGCAGGTCGCGCACCACGGCGCCTACCGTGGCGGCGTAGGCCTCGCCCGTGTAGGTCCTCACGGCCACGTCCCTTATGCGGACCGCCCCCCGCGGAACGAAGCGCTCCCCCAATCTCTCCGTCACCCGGGAGGCGGCGCCCTCGAATTCCACGCCCCCGCTCCCCGCGGCAAGCACGAACGCGCAGGCCGCCGCTCCCAGGGCGTGGTCCAGGTCTTCCCCCGGGCTGGCCGCCGGGCAGTCCGCCGCCAGCACCAGTGCCGTTCCCTCTTCCCCGCCCAGCAGGGCGAGGGCCGAGAGCAGAGCCTCGGTGCCGGCCCGGGCGGAAGTACCCAGTTCGACAGAGGTCACCTTTTCCGGCAGGCCCAGGGCCGCCGCCACGGTGCCCGCCGCCATCTTTTCGGCGTACGGCAGAGTGGTGGAGGCGAGGGCCAGCACCCGCACCCCGGCGGCATCGACCAGGGCCAGGACCTGCCGCCCGGCCTCCACGGCCATGGTGACCGCGTCCTCGTCAAAGTCCGCTACCGCCTTTTCGCCGATGTCGGCGGCACACCGGCCCCACGCCTTCCGGTACTCGGCCCGGGTAAGTCGCAGGAACGGAATGTAGGTCGCACATGCGATAATTCGGCCGGCCATAGACGTTCAAGAGCCTCCCCTGTAGATGAACACGGTGGCCGTGCCTCCGGAGCCGCCCACATTGTGGGACAGGGCTATTTCCGCCCCGGGCACCTGCCGCGACGGTTCCACGGCCTGACCACGCAGCTGGGCGAAAATCTCGCAGGCCTGCCCGCACCCCGTGGCGCCGAGGGGGTGCCCCTTGGCCTTCAGGCCGCCGCTGACGTTCACCGGAAGCCTCCCCCCGAAAGAGGTGTGCCCCTCCTCCAACAGCCACGCCGCCTTTCCTTCCTCGCAAAAACCCAGGTCCTCGTAGGCCAGAAGCTCGGCGATGGTAAAGCAGTCGTGGACCTCCGCGAGGTCGATGTCCCCGGGACCTAACCCCGCCTGCTGGTAGGCGGCCCGGGCCGCCTGGCGGGTGGCCCTGAGTTTCGTGATGTCGCTCCGGTCGTGGAGGGCCAGGTAATCGCCCGCCGCCCCGAAGCCGACGACGTAAACCGGGCGGTCGGTGAACTCCCGGGCCAGCTCGGCGCTGCAAATGAGGACCAGGGCCGCCCCGTCACTGGTGGGGCTGCAGTCCCAGATGTTCAGCGGATGGGCGACCGTCGGACCCTCCATGGCCTCCTCCAGGGTAACCGCCCGCCGGAACTGCGCCTTCGGGTTGGCCACGGCGTGACGGTGATTCTTGACCGCCACCAGGGACAGTTGCCTGCGGGTCAACCCGTATTCGAACATGTACCGGTTGGCCATAAGGGCATAGATTCCGGCGAAGGTGCAGCCGGCCAGTCTCTCGTACTCCGTATCACCGGAAACACCCAGCCAGTATCTCCCCTTCTGGCCCGAGAGGTCGCGCATTTTCTCCACGCCGCCCGCCAGTACCACCTTGAAGTGTCCCGAGGCCACCGCGCAAACGGCGGCGTAAAGGGCAAATCCTCCGGAGGCGCAGGCGTTTTCGAGCCTCACCGCCGGTACGTGGGGCAGGCCTACGTAGCCCAGCAACAGCGGAGCCAGCTGCCCCAGCTGGAACCCTCCCCCGGCGCTCAGGCAGCCCAGATAGGCCGCCTCGATCATGGCCGGGTCCAGACCTTTGTCCACGCTTTTGAGCATTTCGAAGTACGCCTCGGCGAAAAGCTCCTTAACCCCTTTTTCGGGAAAGTCGCCGAAAGCGGTCTGTCCCGCCCCGACGATGGCCACCTGCTTCACCGCGGCACCTTCCCTTCCTCAGGCATACTCTTTGAGCAATTCGTTGGCCACGATCAGGCGCTGTATTTCGTTGGTGCCCTCGTATATGCGGGTGATGCGGGCGTCGCGGTAGAAGCGCTCGATGGGGAAGTCCTTCATGTAGCCCATGCCCCCGTAAATCTGAACCGCCCTGTCGGCCACCCGCCCCAGAACCTCGGAGGCGAACAGCTTTACCATGGCCGCCTCTTTCACGCAGCGGAACCCCTGGTCCACCATCCAGGCCACCTGGCGGGTTAGGGCCCTGGCCGCCGCGGTCTCCGCGGCCATGTCCGCCAGCATCCACTGAATGGCCTGGAAAGAAGCTATCGGCTGGCCGAACTGCACCCGCTGCTGCGCGTACTTAATGCACAGCTCCAGCAGCTTTTCGCAGGCTCCCACACAGCGGGCACCGAGGGTTACCCGGCCACGGCCCAGAATGCGCAGGGCGTTGGCGTACCCGCGACCTTCCTCGCCCAAAAGGTTTTCGGCCGGCACCTCGCAATTGTCGAAGATCAGTTCCGAGGTCTGAGAACCGCGCAGGCCCATCTTTTTCTCGATGGTGCCGACGGAAAACCCCGGAAAGCTCTTTTCCACCAGAAAGGCGCTGAACCCCCCGCGGGCCCCTTTCTGCCGGTCCGTAACGGCGATCACCGTCACCACGTCCGCGATGGGGCCGTTGGTTATGAAATGCTTCACCCCGTTGATGATCCACCTGTCCCCCTGTCGCACGGCCGTGGTTTTCAGATTGGTGGCGTCGGACCCGGCTTCCGGCTCGGTCAGCGCAAAGGCACCGATCTTCTCGCCCCGCGCCATCGGCGGGAGGTACTTTCTCTTCTGGTCTTCGGTGCCCAATTCCACGATGCCGGTGCACCCTATGCCGATGTTGGTCCCGATGATACTCACGAAGCCGGCCGGTGCCCGCCCCAGCTCCTCCAGCAGCAGGCAGCGCTCCAGCATGCTCAGACCGAGGCCGCCGTACTCCTCGGGTATGCTCATTCCGAAAAGCCCCATCTCCCGCGCCTTCTGGATGAGGTGTTCGGGAACCCGGTCCTCTTCCTCGATCTGCCGGGCGTAGGCGTCCACCTCACCGTCCACAAACTCCCGGATGGTACGCTTCATGGCCTGCATCTCTTCGGAAACGGTGAAATCCATGCCCATGTGCCCTCCCCGGGAAAATTTCGTCAGCGGCCTTTGAAATTGGGGCTGCGCTTTTCCAGAAACGCTCCGGTTCCCTCCAGCCGGTCCTCGGTGTAAAACGCCACCGTCTGGGCGAGCTTCTCAAATAGCAGCCCGGTGTTAAGGTCGCTGTTGCTACCCACGTTGATGGCCATTTTGGCCAGGCCTACGGCCACGGGACCTTTGGCGATGATCCGGTTCGCCATGTCCCGCACCGCGTCCATGAGTTGCTCCGGAGGCACCACCCGGTTGACCAGGCCGATCCGTTCGGCCTCCGCCGCGTCGATAATCGCTCCGGTGAAGATGAGTTCCTTGGCCTTCCCCAAACCCACCAGCCGCTGCAGGCGCTGGGTACCTCCGGCGCCGGGAATGATGCCCAGGCCCACTTCGGGCTGTCCCAGGCGGGAGCGGTCCGTGGCAATTCTTATGTCGCAGGCCATGGCCAGCTCGCAGCCGCCGCCCAGCGCGAAACCGTCGATGGCCGCGATGACCGGTTTTTCCAGGCTTTCGATTTCGTTCAGCGTGTCCTGGGCCTCGCCCTTGAGGACCTCCAGGGCGTGACGTTCCCTCAGCACCCGGATGTCGGCTCCCGAGGCAAAGGCCTTTCCTCCCGCGCCGGTGATGACCACCACGCGGACTTCGTCGTCCTGCCGGCATTGACGGATGGCGGCGCGGATTTCCGACCAGGTGGCCGGGTCCAGGGCGTTCCGCACCTCCGGCCGGTTCAGGGTGATAAAGGCAATGTTTCCGTCTTTCTGGAACAGGATGTTCCGGTATGCCACTTCATTCCCTCCTCTCCCTTTCTCCGCCGTACTCGTAAAAGCCCTTGCCGGTTTTGCGCCCCCACTCGCCCCGCACGAACTTCTCCACGATGGTGGGGGAAGGTTTGTGGGCGGGATCGCCGGTCCTCTGGTAGCGCTCCATGGCCACATGGTAACTGAGGTCGATGCCTGTCAGGTCCAGCAGCCGGAAGGGTCCCATGGGATGGCCCAGGCCGTGAACCACGGCGGTGTCGATGTCCTCGTACGAGGCGACTCCCGTCTCGTAGAGATAAAGGGCCTCGTTCCTGATGGCCGTGAGGATGCGGTTGACCAGAAAGCCTTCCACCTCCTTACGGAGCAGGACCGGAATCTTGCCCATCCTCCTGGCCGCTTCCATGACCGCGTCCACCGTATTTTGCGCCGTATGGGGCCCTTTGACCACCTCCACGAGTTTCATTACCAGCGCCGGGTTGAAGAAGTGCATGTTGCACACTTTGGCGGGGCGCCGGGTGGCATCGGCCAGGCGCGAGCTCACTATGTAGGAGCTGTTGGTAGCGAGGATGGCCTCGGGCGGGCACAAAGAATCCAGTTCCGCGAAAACCTGCCTCTTGACGGCCAGTTTCTCCACCACCGCCTCGATGACCAGGTCCGCGTCGCCCGCCGCCTCGGCCAGATCCCCGGTAAAGCGAAGCGCGGCCCGCGCCCGGTCCGCCTGGCCCTGGGTGAGCTTTCCCTTTGCCACCCGCTCGGCAAGGTACCCGTCGACGAACTCCGAAGCCTTGCGCAGCGCCTCCTCGCTCACGTCGTGACACTTCACGCGGTAGCCGGCCATGGCCGCCACCAGCGCGATCTGCTGGCCCATCACACCGGCACCGACCACGCAGACGTTTTCCACGTGCACCCACCTCCCCATGCCATTTATAGCGCCATTCTTGCAGGACCGGGGGTAATCCTACGGCGACCTCGGCTTCACCCGCCACCCATTGCAATGGCCGTGCCCGGAAAAATAAAAGCCCCGACAGGGCTCTCCTCCCGTGATTCTTTCCCCGCACCGCCTTGTGGTGTGGGCCTAGGAAACGTTCATAATTGAAAAGGGAGTGTTTCAATCTAAAACAAAACCGTCTGGAACTGGCTACTAATTTTCAGACCGACGCCGCTCCTCTGCGGCCCGGAGCGCCGGGCCGCCGCGGCCGAGCTACTCAACCGGATCAACTGGAAGCTCGGTGTGCAACTTCAAGATGGATCCGTCCGACGGCGAGATCCGCTTCCGCACCTCGGTGGACGTGGAGCACGCGCCCGAGGCCTTCGGGGCCCTGCTCAGGAACCTGCTGGGTCTCAACCTGGGCACGGTCAGGCGTCACTACCAGGTGCTGGTGGTTCAGGCGGAAGGCCAGGGCCGTTCCGCCTCCGAAGGGCCACTCCTCCCGGACAATCCCCGCCCCGTCCAGGATACCCGCGGCCACATCCAGAAGTTCCTTCCAGCCGTGGTGGGTCACGGGACGAGCATCTCCTCCAGCTCCCGGTTGGGATAGAGCTCCTTCACGTGGAGCCTGTAGTAAGCCAGAAGTTCTTCCGGTGCAATCCCGTGCGCGTCCAAGAATCCGGCCACCAGCCGGAGGGGTGTGTCGGTGAAGAAGTTGACCACGTGGACGCGGCGGTCCTCCGGCGGCCGCATGCTCCTGATGAGCTCTGCCAACTCTTCTTCACGCACGCCATTCAGAGTCTGGGCGTTCACGATGAGTTCCACCGGGGAAAACAGTACCGCATCCCGTCGGTCCGTGCCCCGCACACCCGACACCCCGCTTCTTCTAGGAAGAAGTACGTGAGACCATTATAGCATAGCGGCCTGCCAGAAAAAACACTACTCCCGTGTCGCCGCGGGTCGAGTTGTGGTTCTGGTGATGATTTTTCTGTTTGATTTTGCACAATATCTTGCGTATAATAGTCCTCAAAAGGAGGTGCTTTTCCGTGGTCTCGTTCGAACTCGACAGCCTGGTCAGTGCCACCGCCCTTTCCAGGTCCCTCGGCAAGTACCTGGCCAAGTGCAAGGAAAAGCCGCTACTGATCCTCAGAAATAACGAAGTGGAAGGGGTGCTGCTGAGCGCGGAGGCCTACAGGAAGCTGGTGGAATCGTACGAGCTGGTTCAGGACCTCATGCTGGCCCGCGAGATCTTCGAGGGACCGACCGAAAACCCGGAAGACAGGGACGTGTTCGAAATAATGCGCGAAGTCGAGGAAAGGGAGCGTGTACAGGGTTAAACCCAAGAACGCCAACCGCTTCCGCCGCGACTACGCGCGACTGACCCCGACGGAGCGGGAGAAAGTCCGGCAGGTCCTGGAGAGGCTGGCTGAAAATCCGCGACCGCCGGGCTGCATTTGTCTGGAGAAGAATTACTACAGGCTACGCGTCGGGAGCATCCGCGTCCTCTACCAGATCCTCGATGGCGAGAAGACGGTGCTCATTGGAGCCGTGGACAGACGCCATGAGGGAACGTACAAAGATTGGAAGAAGTACTTCAAGTAGGCGCTGGCCGGCACGGCCGTACCGGACCGCGGCTTCGGCAGGCCGCGAGAAAGTACCCCGCATCAATTCGACCGTGCCTTCTCTGGCCCCTCTGGTGGCCTGGTTGATGAGATTGGCCAGCTCCCTGGCGCCTCCTCTCCCAGCCTGGTTCGTAGAGCCTACGGGATGATAAGTATTTCGGCCATCTATGTCGACCCCCGGAACCATTATAACCGCTGGCCGCCACGAATACCATCCCCGGCGCTGCGAGTTGGCGGAAGCCGAGCGGTACGGCGGCGCGGGGAGACCGGCGCCGGCGGACGCCAAAAAAGGGGGGGGTCGCGGCCCTGCCCCGGGAAGGGCAGCGGCCTACGGCCCGTGCATTGAGGGAGGGCTGGGCCGGGGGCGCGCACTCAGCCCCGCCGGAAGGTCACACCCCCGGCCTGCCCGCGGAGTGACGAGCGGGTAGTCCCGCCCGGCAGGGACGAGGGCCCCCGGCCCGCTTACGGATACGCGGCCGCGCTAAATGCCCAGGGCCGCGCGCTTCTTGTCGATGTGGGCCGCGATGCCCTCGGCCACGGCCACCGGGTCGTCGCCCACGGCCAGCTTGCCGCCGGTGAGTTGCTCCACGTCCTCGGTGAGAAGCTTCACCACCTCTGGCGAGCCGGTGACGGGCGGGGTGGGCGAGACGTGGGTGTAGAGGCCGAAGGCCACGGCGCCGAAGGCGTCCACCACCGCTTTTTGCTCCAGGTACTCGGGCGCGGTGACGGCCGCCGGCAGTTGCGAGGGGTCGATGCCCAGGGCCCCGGCCACGGCCGTGGCCAGCAGGATGAGCCGGCCGGTGTCGGCGCAGGTGCCGAAGGAGAGCACGGGCGGCACGCCCAGCTGCCGGCACACGGCCTTCAGGCCGGGCCCGGCCTCTTCGGCGGCCTCGCGGGTGGTGAGCCCGGCCACCTGGCAGGCGGCGTTGCCGCAGCCCGCGGAGAGCACCAGCAGGTCGCGGCGGATGAGCTCGCGGGCCACGCCCACGTTGAGGGCGTCCTGGGGCCCGTTGCCCAGGCTGGTGCAGCTCACCAGCACCACCACGCCCTTGATGGTCCCCTTCTTAATAACCTCCAGCAGCGGGTCCAGGCTACCGCCCAGGGCCTGCACCACGGCCTCGGTGGAGAAACCGGTCAGCACCCGGATGGAGCGCAGGCCCCGCACGGCCTCACGGCCCTTGCGCCGGCGGAAGTTGTCCACGGCCATCTCGACGAGCCGCCGGGCCTGCTCCTCGACCTTCTCCGGTTCGTAGTCCAGGTGGTCCGCGGTGCCCGGCAGGTTGACCAGCGGCGAGACCGGCACCAGGGTGACGCCGTACTTCTCGGCGTACAGGCCCAGGCTGGGCAGGGAGCAGTTCATGTCCATGGCCAGCAGGTCCACGGCGCCCGTGGCCAGGGCGTACTCCTGGGTGATCCAGTTGCCGGTCAGGCCCCGGAAGACGTCGTCGGCGGGGAAGCGCTGCATCAGCTCCTGCCCGGTCTCAATGGAGCCGATGATGCGCACCCCCTTCGCGCCGGCGGCGCGGGCCATTTCCTGGACCTCGGGCCGGCGGGCGACTTCTATCAGGGCCGCGCCCACGAAGGGTTTGTGGCCGTGGGGCAGGATGTTGACGTAGTCCGGGTCCAGGATGCCCAGGTCCACCTCGGCCTCGTGGGGCTGCGGGGTGCCGAAGAGGATGTCCTGGATGATCTCCAGGGGCACCAGGGCGCCGTAGACCGTGGCCAGGCCCAGGCGCAGGCCCGCCTTGGCCAGGGTGACGTAGTGGCCGTCGATGCTGGTCATGGTGCGGGTGGTGGTCTCCAGCAGCTCGTGCAGGGGGCCGCCGGGCAGGATGCCCAGTTCCCGCCACACCTTCTTGCGGCTCTCGGGCGCGTACTTCTCCACGAAGGTGCCGGGGCGGTCCGTACCCTCGTGCAGGGAGGCCAGCACGGCGTCGGCCACGGCCGCGGCGCGCTCGGACGCGCCTCCCGCCGGAATGCCCAACTCGTCCGCGAACCGGTGGAGTTTGGCCTCGTCCTTGATCCGGTAGGGCGTTTTGCCCGCCGCGGTCGCCTTGAGGGTGCGGGCCGCCTCCTTGCAGTGGTAGGTGTAGGCCGCGGCCCCGAACTTGGCCCGGTGCACCATGTTGCGCATGACCATGGCCGCGCCGTCGATGCCGCAGGAGCCCCGCTCCACCTTGCCGGGCACCACGCGGCAGGGGCCGTTGCTGCACAACTGGCAGCTTAAGCCCCGCACGCAGAATTGCTTGCAGCGCACCTTCTCCTGCTCGGCGAAGCGGTCCGCCACGTTGGTGAGTCCCGCCGCCCTGATGCGCTCGTACATGGCGTTGACAGTCTCGTGGTGGCTGATCACGCTCTCTTCCTCCCTCGGTTTTGATCTGGGCGGACGGCCGGGTCCGCCTGCCTATCGGGCGCCGGCCGCCCGGCCCCTGCTCTCCGCCGCGCCGGATGTCGCAGGGGCTGCGGCACCGCGCTCCTTAACCTCGCCCCTGATCCCGACCATCGCGGTCTCCACGGGGATCTCCCTTCCGGCCGCGGCCAGGGCTTCCCGCACCAGGTGCACCAGGCCGTAGCAGCAGGTCACCTCCATGTACGCCACCAGGACGGCCCGGGGCCGGGCCTCCAGGAAGATGCGGCGCAGCTTCTCCCGGTAGGCGGCCACGTCGTCGAACTTGGGGCAGCCCACCACCACGGCCCGCCCGCGCAAGAAATCGCGGTGGAAGCCGGCGTAAGCCACGGGCACGCAGTCGGCCGCCACCAGCAGCTCCGCGTCCTGGAAGTAGGGCGCCGCGGGCGAGACCAGGTGGAGCTGCACCGGCCACTGCCGGAGGACGGTGTCAGGGGCCTCCTCGGGGGTCCAGGAGGTTTCCTGGCAGGAGCAGGTAATCGTCGCGGGTTGCGGCCCCGGGGCCTCCAGGCCGTGGGCCCGCAGGTGCTCCAGGTGCCGGACCAGCAGCTCCGGCGACCTCTCCCTCAGGTGGGCGATGACCCCCTCGGCGTCGTACTCCTCGGCCTCGCGCTCCTCGATGGTCAGGGCCCCTTTGGGGCACTCGCCCAAGCAGGCGCCCAGACCGTCGCAGTAGCTCTCCTTGACCAGGCGGGCCTTACCGTCCACCACGGCCAGGGCCCCTTCGGGGCAGGCCGGGAGGCACAGCCCGCAACCGTCGCACTTCTCTTGGTCAATTTTGATTATTTTCCTGGTTGCCATCGGATGTTTCCCCCTTTTTCTTGCCGATCAGCTTCTCGTACAATTCGTCGCCCACACATTGCCGCGCGTACTTGCACCACTGCACGCAGGACTGGATGTCGTTATACACCGTGAAGCCGCATTTCTCGCAGTTGACCTTCACGTCCACCGAGAACACTTCGACTTCACTCCCGCACTCCGGGCACTTCTTGATCTTGAGCTCCGGGGTGCGGATGAAAAGGGTACCCGGGCATCTGTCAAGCATGGCCATCCCTCCCCGTCCGGCCAGTGGTATTCCCGCACCCGCGCCTGTGTTTCTCCGGGCCGCAGCTCCGTCCCCTGGGGTAGCAAGAGGCGTGCCAGGGAGAAGAGGCCGGGCGCGCGGGGCTCCGGAAGGCCCCGGCGCCGGGGGCTGTGGGCCGCGAAGCACGAAGCGTACCCGGCCCGGCGATAGGTTTGTATCAATCAGGCGAGACATATCCGGGAGCGCCGGAAAGGATGCCGCCTGCGGGGAGAAGGCGGCCGGCAGGATGTCTCGCGGGCACCCGGTGTCTGAGACAGGGCGGCACGGGGGCGAGGCGTAAGGTGGGCCGAATCCCGGCCGGGACCGCGCCGCAAGAACAGGGCCTCCGGCCGGCGCCGAGGGACCGGGCAGGCTGCGGGGGGCCTCGGGCACGGCCGGAGCGCAGGCCCGGAAGGGCGGAAGGCACCACGCTGAACCGCAGCCGGGACGGTCCCGCCCGGACGGATACCGTGGAGGCGCGGCGGGCCCTACGGCAGGCCCCTGGCCGCGGGCGGAACGAACAGGTCCTGAAGCCCGGTGGGGTCCCTGACCTCCTGTTCAGGGCGGAAATTCAGATGCTTGGCTCCCCGGTCCTGCAGGTAGCGCCCCAGCTCCAGGTTGACGTCCTCTGGTACGTCCACGCCGGCGGCGGCCAGCATCTGGCGTAAATAGCCCTCGGCCCGGCCCGCGAAGGCCAGAGCGTCGCCGGCGATGCGGCCGGCCTCGGAGGGGTTGTGGAACCCCATGGAGTTTTCGGCGGCCAGGAAGATGACGCGGTACAGAGCCTCGAGGTAGGCTTCCCGCGCCCGGCCGTAAAGTTCGGGGTCGAGGGTCCGACCGTGATCCCGCTCCCGGTGGGCCAGCTCGAAGAGCTTGGCCACGGTGGCCGTGGCGTAGCCCGCGCGGTTCATCACGGCCACGGTGCGGTCCTGTATGGCCAGCACCTGCTCCCTGAGCTCCTCCGCGGGGCCCACGTGGCACTGGAGGCAGGCCCGCAGGTCGTTCTTCAAGGGGCTCATCACGTTGTGGTCCGAGATCTTGGCGGTGCCGACCCGCACGTAGGGCATGTGGCAGTCGGCGCAGGCCACCCCGGCCCGCCAGTGCACGCTGCCCCGGGTGTAGAACTCAAACTCGGGGTGCCTGATGAATCCCAGCTTGAAGCCGGTGACCTCCTGGGTCCACTCCAGGTTGGCCGGGCTACCGCGGATCTCTTTAATGATGTTCTCCACGGAGACGTCGCCCCACCGGCTGCCGGCCCAGGGTAAGACCACGTCGGTGGGCTTCATCTCCTCGTCCCTGGTGATGACGTAGGTACAGTGGCACTGGCCGCACACGATGCTGCGCAGCTCCTGACGCGTGGGTTCTGTCTTGCCCAGGGCCGCCAGGCCCGCGAGTATGGTCCAGCGCGAGACCCTCAGGTCCATGGTCTCGTGGTCGTGGCAGTCGATGCAGGCCAGGCCCAGGGTGCGGTGTTCGGCCGGGATCTTAGCCACCGCCTCGGAGTACGGGAGCTTCAGGAACGCGGGGCCGTACTGCTCCAGGAGCCGGCCGATGTAGGGGGATTTACACGTCAGGCAGGCCCCGCCGGGCTTGACCCGCGCGGGGTCCACCTCCAGCTGGTCGATCATCATGTAATAGTGGCCGCGGGGCTCGTTGTACTCGAGGCCCATGCCCCACCCGCGGTAGAGCAGGGCCAGGAAGGGGTACATGCTCAGCTTGTCGTAAACGACCCGGTCCGTGTCCCAGCCGGGCTTGTAGCGGCTCTTGCCGGCGGGCCGCGGCTCGGCGGTGCGGCGCCAGGAGTCGTACTCCAGGGGGTAGACCTTTCCCCAGGCCGCGGGGTCGTAGGTGCCGGCCGCGATGGTTCCCGGCCGCACCGGCTGCGGCGCCAGGGCGCCCCGGTAGACCGCCAGGGCGGCCGCCGCCAGGATGGCGAGGGCCCCCAGGGCGGTGATGCCGATCAGCATCGACCGGCGCATGGGTCTTCGCTCCCTTCTTCCAGAACGCGCGCCGCGCGACCGGCCTGCCCCCGGGGTACGGTCTGAGCCGCCCCCGGAGGGGCCGGCCCGGCACGGGCCCGCACGCGCCCCCTCACCGCAGGTGCGGCACGTGGCGGTGACAGTCGAAGCACCGCAGGCCGCCGCCCCGGGAGGTGTCGCCGATGCGGGCCACGGTCTCCGCGTGGCAGCGCAGGCAATTCTTCTGCACCACGGCAGCCCCGGAGGCCGAGAGCCGTACGGCGTCCGGGTGGGCCCCCAGGGTCACCGCCAGGAGGTCTCGCGTGCCTGTGTAAGCCTTGTAAAGGGCTCCGGCCGCCACCCCGTGGGGCAGGTGGCAGTCCCCGCACGCGGCCCGGTCCCGGTGGGCCGAGTGCAGGTAGGAGTCCACCTGCGGCCGCATGACGTGGCATAGTCCGCAGAACCGGGGCCCGTCCATGAGCGACGCCACCGGAGGCAGCTTCAGGACCAGCACCCCTGCCAGGGCCGCGGCCACCACCAGCACCGACGCGACCGGGACGGGTCGCGCCCGCTTGCGACCTGCGGTTTCCCGGGCCCTCCGCCCGGGCCACCGCCACCTCCCGACGGTCTCCCGGCCGCCGCCCTCGGGCCGCCGCCCTACGCGGCCCCCGAACATGCCGGTGTCCTCCCTTCGTGCCCCGATGGCATATCGCCCGCGCAGGGCGCTTTTTACTAACACTTCGCCAGCCCGTGGTAGTTTCCTGCCGATAATGCAACAATTTTGCAAAAATTTTTAAACCGGTAGGATTCGCCGCCCGCGACGTCAAAAAACATTAGAAACTCCCGTGCCGGTGGGGTGGAAAGCCATCGGTACCCGCACGGTAGGGAATTCCCTGCTCTCGGTTCGGGTCCTCCTCGTGATGCTGGCATTTCTGAGCCTGGCCTGCGCGGCGGCCGGCCTGGTGCCCCAGGGCGAGACGCCGGACTTCTACCTGCAGCGCTACGGCCCGGTGCTCGGACCGGCGCTCCTGCGTGCCGGCCTGACGGAAGCCTCCCGCGCGTGGTGGTTTCTGGCGGCCGAAGCGTGGCTGGTGCTCGCCACCGCCGCCTGCGCCTGGCGCCGCCTCGCGGCCGTCGCGCGCGGCGGGACGTCCCCGCGGCGACTGGTTTCCGGGGCCGGCCTGGCGCTGGCCCACCTGGGCTTCTTGCTGCTGCTGGCCACCCTAGCGGCACGGCCCTACGCGCACCGAGAGGACTATTTCGCCGTGGCCGAGGGCAGCGCGGCCGGCCTGGCCGGACGCGGCTATCCCTTCGAAATCTACGTGCGAGAGTTCCGCGTAGAGCGCCACCCCGACGGAACGCCGAAGCAGTACGTCACCCGGGCCGAGGTCAGGGAGGAAACCGCACCGCCGCGGGAAGTGATCATCGCGGTCAACCGCCCCCTGAAGTACCGCGGCGTCAAAATCTACCAGTTCGACTGGGGGTGGCTGGTGCGCGGCACGGTGCGGGAGGGGGAAGCGGCGCGGGCCTTCACGGTGCCCTCCGGCGGTACCGTAAACCTGGGGGACGGATCGGCGCTACGCCTGTTCGCCCATGCCGGGGAGGCCAATCCCGGCCCGACCGCCTTCTACGTGCTGTACCGCGAGGGCCGGCCCCTGGCTGCGGGACCGGCGCTGCCGGGCGAAACCGTGACCCTGAAGGGGGCCAGCCTCACCGTGGAGGCCCCCGGCGTCTACACGGGCCTCCAGGCCAAGCGGGAGCCCACGCTGCCCGTAACTCTGGCCGGCTTCGTCCTGGCCTGCCTGGGCCTGGGCTTGCACTACGCGGCGCGGTTCGTGACCCGCGACCGCCGTACCTGAAGGGGGGATGAGGACTGGAGCAGAACATGCTGGCCGCGGCCCTGTGGTCGTACCTGGGGGCGCTGGGCGCCGCCCTGATTTATCTCTGGACCCGTGGCCGCGCCCCGGCACTGGCTGCTGTATTCCTGTGCGGCCTGGGGGCCGCCTTCCAGACCGCAGGCCTGACGCTCCGCAGCCTGGCCGCCGGACGCTGGCCCTTCGCCTCCCTCTTCGAGTTCCTGCTCCTCTTTGCCCTGGGAACGGCCGCGCTCACGGTACTGGTGGCGGTACGCCACCGGCTGCCCGAGGTGGCGCCCTTTACCCTTTTGCTGATCGTGGGGCTTACGGCCTACGCCGCGGTCATCGCGCGGCCCGCCGAGCCCCTGGTGCCGGCCCTACAGAGTTACTGGCTCCAGTTCCACGTGGTCACGGCGGTGCTGGCCTACGGGTCCTTTGCCCTGGCCTGTGCCCTGGCCCTGGTGGACCTGGCGCGGGGGCGCGGGCCCGACGAAAAGCCGCCGGTCCCCGCCACGACGCCGGCACGCTCCGCAACGGGCGTGCCCTCTGCAAGGGGGCTCGAAGGGCTGACCTACCGGCTCGTGGCCTTCGGCTTCGCCCTTCTTACCCTGGCCATCGTCACCGGCGCGGTGTGGGCTGAGGAGGTCTGGGGAGCCTGGTGGAGCTGGGACCCGAAGGAAACCTGGGCCCTCGTCACCTGGCTGGTCTACGCCTTCTACCTGCACGCCTGCGCCGTGCGCGGCTGGAGGGGACGGCGGGCCGCCTGGCTGGCGGTGCTCGGCTTCGCCCTGGTGCTCTTCACCCTCCTCGGCGTCACGCTGCTCCTGCCGGGCCTGCACAGCTACTGACCTCACGCCCCCAGGCGGCGCAGGAGGGGACGCGCGTCCACCAGGTGGGCCCGGAGCCAGTGGGGCGCGCGGTCCAGACCCAGGGCCAGGCCCAGGAGTTCCGTGAAGTAGAGGACCGGCAGGGCGCTGCGCCACGCGCGGCCGCGGCGCCACTCCAGGTTGGCGTGGCACACCGGGCAGGCCGTGACCAGGACTTCGGCCCCGGCCCGTTGCGCCGCGGTCAGCAGCCGGTCCACCAGGCCCCGCACCAGCTCCGGCCGGGTGGAGCCCAGGGCCGCGCCGCAGCACTCGGCCGCGCCGGACCAGCGCACCGGCTCCGCGCCCGTGGCCGCCGCCAGCTCCTCCAGGGCCGCCGCGTGCCGGCCGCCGGGAAACGCCGCGATGCGGGCCGGCCGCGAGAGGCGGCAGCCGGGGTAGCAGGCCACCCTGAGCCCGGTCAGGGGGCGCCGTACCAGGAGGGTGATGCGGCCCGCGCCCGCGCGCCACAGGACCTCCACGGCGGAGCGGACCGCTACCGGGGCCTCGGGGGCGGAGCCCAGCAGGCGCTCCACCTCCCCCCGCAGGACCTCCTTCTGCTCCAGGTCGAGGGCGGTATCCCGCAGCCGCCGGTAGCAGCCGGGACACGGTACCACCAGGTCGCGGCCGGCACGACCGGCCAGGACCAGATTGCGCGCCGCGAGGCCCGCGGCGAGGGTACCGTTGCCGTCGTAAAAGGGCACCGGCGCGCAGCAGTTCCAGTCGTCCAGTTCCACGAGTTCCAGGTCCAGGGCCGCGCAGACCTCCAGGAGCGAGTCCTCGTACTCCCGGGCCGTGGTCTTCAGGCAACAGCCGGGGTAATAACCGAACCGCTCCATCACCGCCCACCCCCCGCGGCGGCCCGGAAAAGGCGCCGCACCTCCTCCGGACGCCGCATTCCCGGTCGCCCCAGGTTCAGCTTGCCGCGACCCAGCAGGCGCCACCCGAGCCCCAGGTCCCCGAAAAAGTCCCGCGCGGCCAGCTTGTAGCGCGCCATGAGGGAAAGTTCGGCCATGCGGCCGCGGGCCAGCACCTCGTCCCGGAAGGCGCGGTTAAAGGCCACCTCCCTCTGGCGCGGGGATACGGCCCCGGAGGCCACGGCCATGGCCCGCAGGGCCTCCATGACCCTCGGAATCTGGATCCCGTTGGGACAGGTCACGGCGCAGGCCTCGCAGGTGGTGCAGAACCAGACCATGTCGGCCGTCAGGGCCGCGCGCCGGGCGCCGAGCTGCACGAGGCGCAGCACCCCGTTGGGCCCGGGCCGGGCGCGGCCGGCCAGGGGGCAGCCGCCGGCGCATACGAGACAGTGATTGCAGAGCCCGACGGGCTGGCCGCTGGCGAGTCGCACTTCGGCGGCAAAACTGGGGTCCAGGGGCTCCCTTCCGTGCCGGGTCAACAGGAACATCCCAACCACCCCCGGTGTAGTGGCCCTCACCACCAGTACAGAGGGTACCGCCGTCCGGGCACGCAGTTGTTGAACACCAGGGCGACGATGACCAGCAGGGCCGCGCCGGCGAAAACGGGCGTGACCACGAAGGTCCAGCCCTGGGCCTGGGCCACGGCCACGAAGGCGGTGGCGCCGCCCGGGGGATGCAGGGTGCGGGTGGCCAGCATGAGCAGGATGGCCAGGCCCACGCCCAGGGTGATGGTCCACCAGGTCGTGCCCAGGAGCTGGCAGACCGTGATACCGGCCAGGGCCGAAACCACGTGCCCGCCCACCACGTTGCGCGGCTGGGCCAAGGGGCTGGCGGGCGCGCCGTAGACCAGGGCCGCCGTGGCGCCGAAGGAGGCCACCAGGAGCGGCAGGCCGTAGTGGAAGCTCAGGAAGGAGACCGCGCCCACGCCCAGGACGCTGCCCGCGGCCGCGCACCACAGCTCGCCTGCGGCCGGCCGCGGCGGACAGGTAGCGCAGGGCCGCAGCCTGGACAGCAGGCGGGCCAGCGGACCCGCGCTGGGCTCCGCCGGTGCCGCTTCACACGCCCCGCCGCACGCGGCCCGGACCGCGGCACCCCTGTTCCCCGCGCCGGAGCCGCCACCGTTGGCCTCCCATGCCGGGGTTTCCGCCGGGATTGCGTTCCGCTCCGACAAGGTCCAACCCTCCTCGGTTCACCGCCCCACCGGGCGGCTCGGTCTCGCCCCGCGTGGTTCGGGCCTTTTAACCATCCGCGGAGAGCAAGATCCGTGCCCGGCGCAGGGCGACGGCGGGACCACGGGAGAGGCCGAATGTCTCACCAGACACGAGACAATTGTCCCGTAAGAAGGGGCGAAGTCGGGGATCCGGGCCGAAAAACGAATGTCTCACAAAGCTGCGCAAGTGAGACATACCGGGGCTATTTCCGGCCCAGGTAGCGGTAGAGGGTGGCCCGGCCCACGCCCAGGAGCCGGGCCGCCTTTACCTTGTTGCCGCCGGTCTCCCGCAGGGCGCGCTGCACGGCCTCGGGGGTGAGCTTCCTGCGGCCCGTCGACAACGAAGGGGCCGGCCGGGAGCCCTCGGTTACCTCCGGCGGCAGGTGCTCGGGCGCGATGGTGTCGCCCGCGCACTTGACCAGGGCGAACCGTATGGCGTTCTCGAGCTGACGCACGTTGCCCGGCCAGTGGTAGTCCATGAGGGCCGCCAGGGCCCGCTCCGAGAGCCGCACCCCGGGGCGCCGGGCCTCGGCGGCGTAGCGCTCCAGGAAGTGGGCCGCCAGCAGGGGAATGTCGTTGCGCCGCTCCCGCAAGGGGGGTAGCGTGATGGGCACCACGCACAGCCGGTAGTAGAGGTCCTCCCGGAACTCGCCCCGGGCCACCAGCTGCTTCAGGTCGCGGTTGGTGGCGCTGACGACCCGCACGTCCACCTTGACGGTCCTCTCCCCACCCACGGGCTCGAAGGTGCCCTCCTGGAGCACGCGCAGGAGTTTGACCTGGGTGGCGGGCGGCAGCTCCCCCACCTCGTCCAGGAAGATGGTGCCACCGTCGGCCAGGGCGAAGCGGCCCTTCTTGTCCCGGATGGCGCCGGTGAAGGCGCCCTTTACGTGGCCGAAGAGCTCGCTTTCCAGGGTACCCTGGGGCAGGGCCCCGCAGTTGACGGCCACGAAGGGCCCGCGGGCGCGCCAGCCCTCGCGGTGGATGGCCCGGGCCACCAGTTCCTTGCCCGTGCCGGTCTCGCCCTGGACGAGCACCGGCACGTCGCTGTCGGCCACCGCCCGGATGAGGTCGAAGATCTGGAACATCTGGTGGTCGCGGGTGATGATGCCGGCGAACTCCTGTTTCTCGCCCAGCCGGCGCTCCAGCTCCAGCTCCCGCGTGCGATCGCGGTAGGAGGCCAGGACACCGATGGCCCGGCCGGCCTCGTCGCGCATGGGCACCACCGACATCTCCACCCGCCTGGTCTCCCCGTCCCTGGTGGCGATGTCCAGGGTATAACTCACCTCGTGCTCCGGCACGCACAATCCCTTTTCCGCGAAGGAGCACTTGTGCCCGCAGAAACCCCCGGGGAACACCTGGTAGCAGTCGCGGCCCAGCACCTCCTCGCGCCGGTAGCCTGTGATGCGCTCGGCCGCGCTGTTGAAAAAGAATATGCGGCGGGACAGGTCATGGGCCACGACGCCCTCGGTGAGGCTGTCGAGGACGCGCACGGCGTTGTCCTTCAGCGTCACCAGGGCCTGGAAATAGCCATAGGCGAAGAGGGAGTGGACGCGCCCCTTGATTTCGTCCCGACACTGCCTCAGGGCCCGGAGGAGTTCGGCTTCGTCCCGGTCCCCCGCTAGGGGATCGGGCAGGTTCCAGTAGACCACACCGTGGATGCCCTGGAGCACCGGGTACTGCTCCCGCACCCTGGGGCTGAGCACCACCACCAGGTCGAAGGGCCGGGGGCCCAGTTCTTCCAGGGAGGGACCGGGAGCGGGGTCCACCTCCACGCCGGCCTCGGCCATGGCCCGCACCACCAGCGGATGGACCCGGCCCCTGCGGAGTCCGGCAGCCAGCAACTCGACATCGGGGGGCGCCAGGGCCCGGGCAAAGGCCCCGGCCATGGGGCTGCGGCAGGCATTATTCTCGCCTACGAACAGGAGCCTCTTCACGCCCCACCCTCCCCCACCACGCGCTCCAGGAAGAGGGCCACCAGGCGCGGGTCCAGCCTGGTCCCGGCGTATTCCCGCAGGCGGGCCGCGGCCTCTTCCGGGGCCAGGCCCTCTCCGGCGGGGGGCTCGCTGACCAGCATCGCGTAGGCCTCGGCCACGGCCAGGACGCGGCACTCCAGGGGGATCTCCTCCCCCTTGAGCCCCAGGGGATAGCCCTTGCCGTTCCACCACTCGCGGTGCTTCAAGATCAGGTCCGCGATGGGAGCGAGGCCCGGAACCGCCAGGGCGATGCGGTAGCCGTTCTCGGGGTGGCGCTCCAGTTCGCGCCTCTCCTCCGGCGTGAGGGCGGCCTCCGGCCGGGACCGGATGTGCTCCGGCATCCCCGCCTTGCCGATGTCGTGGTACCGGGCGAGCAGCCGTAGGGCCGCCGCCTGCTTCTCCGGCAGGCCCGCGGCCGCCGCCAGGGACGCGGCCAGCTCCCGCACGCGCTCCTCGCGGCCGGCGGCCACGGGGTCCTCCGCCTCCAGGGCCCGCACGATGGTCTGCACGATGAGGCCCCGGGTGCCGTGGTTCGAGATCAGCTTTTCCCGGTACATGTTGTGGTCCGCCTCCCGGAGCACGTCCGGCAGCGGGCGGGCTCCGCCGCCCGTGGCGCAGCCCACCGAGATGCTCAGCGGCACCGCGGGCCCGGCCGCGTTGTAGTCCGCCACGGCCGCGCGAACGCGCCGGCAGGCCTCCTCCGCTACGGCCTGCGGGGCGCGCGGGAGCAGGGCCGCGAACTCGTCGCCGCCGATGCGCGCCACCACGTCGCCCGTGCGGAAGCACTTTTTCGTTACGGTGGCGGTGGCCACCAGGAGCCGGTCCCCGGCCTCGTGGCCCAGCACGTCGTTGACCAGTTTCAGCCCGTCCACGTCCCACATGACGATGCTCACCGGGGCGTACCGGCCGTCCTCCAGGCGCCGCATCTCCTGCTCGAAGTAGGCGCGGTTGTACAGCCCCGTGAGGGCATCGTGGAAGCTGAGGAACTTCAGTTCCTCCTCCAGGCGCCGGCGCTCGGTCGTCTCCAGGGCGATCTCCACCACGCCCGCCACCCTGCCCTCCTCGTCCTGCACCGGATAGCCTCGAATGAACCAGTACCGGCCATCAGGAGACCGGACCTCTCCCTCCCGCGGCTCGCCCGAGCGCAGGGCCGCCTCCACCGGGCACCCATCGCAGGGCCGGTCGCGCCCGTGCCACACCTCGTGACAGCGGCGGCCCACCAGGTGCTCAGGGGTCAGGCCCACCAAAGCGGCCGCAGCCCGGTTGGCCCACAGGATCCTCATGGTCGTGTCGTGGTAGACCACCAGTTCCGACATGGCGTCCAGAATGGCGGCCTTCTCGCGCTCGGACCGGCGCAGGGCCTCCTCGGTGCGCTTCTGTTCGGTCACGTCCATGTAGTTGCCCAGGACGGCCCGCTCGCCGCGGCACCGGATGGAGGCCACGGTCTCCATCACCCACCTTACCTCGCCCTGCTTGGTGACCACCCGGAACTGATAGGGTGCGGAGCGCTCCCCCTTGAGCATCCGGATCACGTTTTCCCGCACCGCGTCCCGGTCCTCGGGCAGGACCAGGGCCAGGGAATCCGTGCCCAGAAGCTCCTCACGGCCGTAGCCCGTGTGCTGCTCGAACCGGGGGTTGACGAACCGGAACTTCCCCTCCTGCACGATGTAGATGCCGATGGGCGAGCTGGTGGCGACGGTCTTGAAAAGTTCCTCGCTCTCCCGCAGACGGCGCTGGGTACGCTCCAGGGCGGCCAGCATCTCGTTGACCGTTCCGGCCAGGACCGCCAGCTCCCCGCCCCCGGCCGGCGCCACGCGGACCCCCGCGTTGGCGGCCTGCCCCACGCGCCGCACCTCCTCGCCCAGGCGGGCCAGGGGCGAAAGCACCGCCCTCTCCAGGAGCAGCCACGTGGCGGCACCGGCCACCAGGCCCACGGCCAGCAGGGACAGGCCGAAATAGCGCAAAGCAACCCGGCCCTCCCGATAGATCTCCATTGGCACCTCGACCCCCAGGGCCAGGGCCGGGCGGCCGTAAACGTCGGATACCAGGGTGTAGCCGGCCACCCGCTCGGCGTCCAGAGGCCGGACCAGAATGCCCCCCGGTCGGAGGGCCGCCAGGGCCTCCCGCCACTCCGCGGGCAGGTCCGGCACGTCGGGCCGCCGGAACTCGAGGGAGAGCCGGGTGGTGGCGGCCAGGCGCGCGATTTCGTCGCGGTCCAGGAAGCGACCGATGATCAGGGTTCCCCGCACCGGTCCGCCGTACTCGCTGGTGAGGATGGGCCGCGCGGCCACGAGCATGGGGCCCGCCGGCAGCATGAGCACGCCCTTCGTCCCGCTCCGCCCGTCGGGCCCGTGGCGCAACAGCGGCGCGCCCGGCACCAGATGCTCCCTCAGGCCCGCTGGCAGGGGGGCCTCGACCCCTGCCTCCAGGTCGAAGGCCTTACCGAATACCAGGCGGCCCGCGGTGTCCACGAAGAGCATCAGGTTGAACCTCTGGTTCATAAAGGTGGTGTCCACCAGGTTGGACCTGATATACTCTTCGTCACGGTCCTCCATGAAGGCATAAGTGTCGTCCCAGGCCGCCCAGTCCACGCAGCGGGTGTCGAGGGCCTCCAGGCTTTCGTGCAGGGCGGCCAGGGCGCGCTCCACGTTGCTACGCACGGTGCGGTCCTCGAGCTCCGCGAAGCTGTGCCCCAGCACCTGCCAGGCCACAAGATACAGGGCCGCCATGACGCAGGCCAGCACCAGGCCCGCCGTTAGCGGAATTTTCAGACGCAGGCTCACGCCGCAACCCCCAACAAGATCTTCGGTTCACAAGGCGCGGATGTGGGCACAGGGATCGCCACCCGTGCCGCCGCGGCGCGCGATCCCAAGATTTAATTCAGGATAAGACCCCACCGCCCGGATGGTGCGGCGCACCGTTCCTCAGGCCGCCGGGCCTTCGGACGGCTCCTCCCGCTCCAGGGCCGCGAGGAGAGCCTTCTCGGTGTTGCCGTCCTCGGGAAAGGTGGCGACGCGGAAGCGCGCCGGGGTCACGCCCGCGCGCTCCAGCACCCTCTGCACCTTCTGGCGCACCACCTCGGCCCCCTCCCTGGGGGTGACGGGCAAAAGCAGCACCAGCCCCCCGCCCGGGGCCGGCAGGCAGGCGTCGGTTTCCCGCAGGACCGCGGCCACCCTGGCCCGCAGGTCCTCGACCTCCTCCGGGTCCAGGCCCGCGGGCAGGCCCACGCCCAGCAGCGAGACCGGGGTGTTGCCCCGCCGGCCGCGCTTGACCTCCTTGCGCACTTCGGCCTCCAGCCGCAAACGCAGCTCGGCGGGCGAAACCCGGGGCCGCTCCAGGGGGCCGAGAATTTTAGTGAGCCTTTCCAGCAGGACCTCGTCGGTGAAGGGCTTCAGCAGGTAGTCCACGGCCCCCAGCTCCACGGCCCGCCGCACGTCGCCCGGGTCCGCGGACACGGTAAGCACCATCACGGGCACGCGGGCCAGCCCGTGTTCCTCCCGCAGGCGCCGCAGGGCCGTCAGCCCATCCATCCCCGGCAGGTTCAGGTCGAGGATGACCAGATCCGCGCCGGCCACCAGTTCCGGCGCCGCCAGCAGGTCCTCGGCCCAGCGCATCTCCAGGACCTCCACATTGAGCCCCGCCAGGGCGTTTTTCACCCGCAGGCGTATCAGCGGCGAGTCGTCCACCACCAGCACGGTCTTTTTGTCCGCCAAGGGCATCACCGCAGGTCACAATACTATGGTGCCGCGGAAGCATACCGCCCGCAATGATATTCGCGTCTTCTAAGCCGGATTCCTATCCGGGCGCCCCAAAAAATCGCCTGCCCAACCGGGTACCTGGCCCCGACCGCCGCGTGCCGTCGCCGCCGGGGAAGTCGCTACACCCGCACAGGGGCCTCTACTGCTCCCGGTCGATCGGACGCCCCATGGCGAACGGAAGTTTTGGACGGGGGCATCTGTCCGTGTTATAATTCTCGTAACAAGCCCGCATTTTTGCGACGGGGGGACCGAACGTGGCCGTACCCGAACACCTCAAGTTCACCTACGAGGATTACCTGCTCCTGCCCGAAGACAGGAGGTACGAACTGATAGGGGGCGACTTCTACGTGACGCCTTCGCCGAAGCCCAGGCACCAGAGGGTGAGCCTCAACCTGGCCCACTTGCTGTGGTCCTACGTCCGGGCCCACGGGTCGGGAGAGGTCTACGAGGCCCCCCTGGACGTTTACCTCAGCCGCTACGACGTGGTGCAGCCGGACGTACTGTTCGTGCGCCGCGAGAACCTGGCCATCGTAGAGGAGAACTACGTCCGGGGCGCCCCAGACCTGGTTATCGAGATCCTCTCGGAGTCCACCCGCGAGCGCGACCTGGACCTGAAAAAGAAGCTCTACGCCCGGCACGGCGTCAAAGAATACTGGATCGCGGACCCCGACGCCCGCACCGTCACCGTATACCTTCTGGAGGGTGACGCCTACGTCCAGACCGGGGTCTACGGCCCGGCGGACACCTGGCGGCCCCACGTGCTGCCGGGCCTGGAGGTGCGGGGTGCCGAGGTGTTCGATTGAGGGCCGCAGCCTAGCGGCGCGCCTTCCATAACGGATTATAGAGAGGTCTTCGCCGGGCCGGCGTACGCCGGGAACCGGCAACCCGCGGACCGCCGGAGCGGGCCGCACGCAAGCAGGGCGGAAAGAGGGACATCTGGCCGCGTACATAACAATGATACAGGAGGCAGGGACCAGTGGGAACTTTTCGTTACCCCATCACCCTTTTGCGGCCCGATGGCACCGGGGGCCGGAAGATTGAGGCCCTGGTGGACACCGGAGCCACCTTCACCTGGGTGCCGCGGCCTGTGCTGGAAGAACTGGGCCACCGGCCCGCCTTCCGCCAGCGCCTGAGGCTGGCCGACGGCAGGCTCATCGAACGGGACTGCGCCGAGGTCCCGGTGCAGATCGACGGCTCTCGCCGCACCACCGTTGTGATCTTCGGTGATCCCGGCTCGGAGGCCCTGCTGGGGGCCGTCACCCTGGAGCAGTTCGCCCTGGCCCCGGACCCGGTGGCGCAAAAGCTGGTGCCGGTCGAGGCTCTGCTGATGACCCTGGGGCTGAAGTGACCACCCGCGGGCGTTCGCGGCGCTCCGGTGCCGCCAGCCGGACATGCGGCGGGCCCGCGGCCGACGGGGGAAAAATTTTTGCCGCGCTGCGACGCGGATCACTCATCTGTGATCTAAGTCACTGCCCATCCGTGTCGAATACTAATAATGATGACTAAGAGGTGAAGGGCAAACCCGCCGAAAGGCGGGGGCGCAAAGCCACGGGCCTACGGGTGCCGTTGCGCCCACGGCGGCCGGGCTGCCTTACGGGGCCCCACCCGTAAGTAAGTTGACCGACTTACGGGCGCGGGTCCCGCGGTTTTAGGGGGCCGGCACCGGGGAGGTGAAAAGGGGTCCTGGCACGAAAGTACTACTGTAAGCGGATTGCCTCCGGGCGGCCGCGGCCGGCGCCGGCGCGAATGCGGCCCGGCATTTGCAAAAGGCCCTTTTGAGACGGCGCACCGCGGACACCGCCCGGGCAGGCGCAACCCGCACGGCGGCAGCGGCGCAACGACTGAGAAAGAAAGGAGGAAGACGCCAGAATGCGAACGAAACTCGCGAGGCGGCTGAAGGACCGGCGCGGCTTCACCCTCATCGAACTCATGATGGTCGTGGCCGTGATCATCATCCTCGCCGCGGTGCTGATTCCGAGGATCGGCGCGGCCAGGAAGGAGGCGAAGTACACCGGCGTGCTGCAGAACCTGAATACGGTCCACGGCGTGGTCGAGACCATGATCGACAAAAACAAGTACCAGGGGGACGACACCGGCGATGAGAAGCTAGCCTATGACCTCAAACAAAAGTTGACGAACTTGGACTCTGACCTAAAGAACCCGTATTCCGGGTCAACGGACGTCCAGGGGCCTTCGGATAGCGGCGACACCTTCAATGAGGACGACATCTCAAACAAACCGGCGGTAGCAGTGGTGACTGGTGAGCCCGGGAGTGACTCCCTGCTTAAGGATGCAGCAGGCTCCGTGGTGGCGTACGTGAGCCGGTCTGGTAGTCAAACTGTCGTAGTCCTTCACCCGTTTGACAGCGAGGGCAATCGCATGGACGGTGACAAACGGACCATTAACCCGTAAACCGTCCACGGTGGCTTGCGGCAGTCTGGCGCCCTGAAAACGTCGGTTAATGTTCGGTCTCCCAACGTCCAAATACAGTAAGCAAGCGGGTCTGAGGTCTGAATGCCCCGCGAAACCGGGTCTGGGGGCTGTGAACCGGGGGCACGTGACAATGGCTAGCGGCACGCGCCCCCGCCTCGGTGAGCTCCTGGTGAAGGCCGGAGTCCTGAGCCGGGAGCAGCTGGCGGCGGCGCTGGAAAAGCAAAAGCAGACGGGGCTGCGTTTGGGCGAGCTGCTCATCCGGGAGGGGCTCCTGAGCGAGGAGCAACTCGCCCGGGTGCTGCAGGAGCAGCTTGGTATTAACGCCGTGGACCTCTCACGTGCCTACATCGACCCGCGGGCGGTGCGGCTGGTGCCCGAGGCCCTGGCGCGGCGCCACGGCCTGATGCCCCTGCGGGTCGAGGACGGGCACCTGGTGGTGGCCATGCGCGACCCCCTGGACTACTTCGCCCTGGAGGACGTGCGGCTGGTGGCCCGCATGCCCGTGCGGCCGGTCATCGCCACCGGCAGCGCGGTGCAGGAGGCCCTGGGCCGGGCCTACGGCGGCGAGGCCGTGCGCCGGGCCCTGCCCGCGGCCCCGGCCGTGCCCCGGGAGGCTGCGGCCGAGGTGGCGGCCGCGGCCGACGTGGAGTCCGCGCCCGTGGTGCGCTTCGTTCAGACCCTGCTGGAGAACGCCGTGCGGGCCGGGGCCAGCGACGTGCACCTGGAACCCGAGGAGGACGGCGTACGGGTCCGCTGGCGCGTGGACGGCTTCTTGCGGGAGGCCCTCACCGTGCCGCCCGAGACCTACCCCTCGGTGCTGGCCCGTCTGAAGATCATGGCCAATTTGAATATCGCCGAGCACCGGGTGCCCCAGGACGGGCGCACGGCGGTACAGGTGGACGGCCGCGAGGTGGACGTGCGGGTCTCGGTCATGCCCGTGGTGCACGGGGAGAAGGTGGCCCTGCGGCTGCTGGACCGGGCCGGGCTTTTGCTGGACAAGCGCCGGCTCGGGCTCTCTCCGGTGAACCTCGCCCGCTTCGACGACCTGCTGCGGCGGCCCCACGGCATCATCCTGGTCACCGGACCCACCGGCAGCGGCAAGACCACCACGCTGTACGCCATGCTGCAGGAGCTGAACGACGCGAGTAAGAACATCGTCACCCTGGAGGACCCGGTGGAGTACCGGCTCAAGGGGATCAACCAGACCCAGGTGCACCCGCGGGCCGGGCTGACCTTCGCCGCGGGCCTGAGGGCCATTCTGCGCCAGGACCCGGATATCATTATGGTGGGCGAGATCCGGGACCTGGAGACGGCCGAGATCGCTGTCCGCGCGGCCCTCACCGGCCACCTGGTGCTCTCCACCCTGCACACCAACGACGCGCCCGGGGCCGTCACCCGCCTGGCCGACATGGGCATCCCCCACTTCCTGATCGCGGCCTCCCTGGCCGGGTGCATCGCCCAGCGCCTGGTGCGCAAGGTCTGCCCGGAGTGCGCCGAAACCCACGAGGCCACCCCGCAGGAGAAGGAGATCCTGGGGGTCGAACGGTCCGACACGCTGGTGCTGCGCCGCGGCCGGGGCTGTCCCTGGTGCCTGAACACCGGCTACCGTGGCCGCACGGGCATTTTCGAGATCCTGACGGTCACCGAGGAGGTGCGCCGGGCCATCGACCGCAAGGTCACCGCAGACGACCTCAGGGAGCTGGCGCGGCGCGAGGGCATGGTGGACCTGTTCGCCGACGGCCGGGAGAAAGTGCTCGCCGGCGAGACCACCCTGGCCGAGCTACTGCGGGTGACCCGCGGGCACTAGCCGTTGGCCGGCGGGCCACTGCCGGTCCGGCACCGGAGCGGGACGCCCCGCCGGGAAGAGGGCAGCGGCGCGCCCGGCCCGCACCGGTGGGGGTGCGGCGCTAACCACCTTACCGCCGCGTCCGGAAGCCCACCTTGACCCGGCCCGCACCGGTGGCGGTGCGGCGCCTGCCCTGCGGGGCACCGGCGGTGCGGGAGTTACGTGGGGGATCGGAGCGTGGAGTTCGCCTACCGGGCCGCGGACCCGAACGGCAAAACCGCAACGGGCGTACTGGAAGCCGCCGACGCCGCGGAGGCGCGGCGTATCTTACGCAACCGCGGCCTGCTGGTGCTCGAGCTGAGGCCCAGCCGCCCTTCCTGGCGCGAGGCCCTGGAGCGGCTCCTGTGGCGCGTGCCCGTGCCCCAGGTGGCCCTGTTCTGCCAGCAACTGGCCTTCAGCTTAAGGGCCGGGCTGGACCTGCTGCGGGCCCTGGACGTGGTGCGCCGGCAGACCCCGAGCCGTGCCGTGCGGCGCGAGGTCACGCGCCTCTGGCAGGAGGTGCAAAAGGGCCGGCCCCTCTCCGAGGCCATGGCCGACCGGGCCGGCACCATGCCGCCCCTGCTGGCCCAGATGCTGGCCGCGGGTGAGGCCGCGGGTAACCTGGACGACACCCTGGCCCGCATGGCTGCCTACTACCGCCGGGAGGCGCACCTGAAGCAGCGCCTGCGGAGCGCCCTGGCCTACCCGACGCTCCTTTTCACGGTGGCCGCGGGACTGGTATTTTTCTTCCTCAATTTCCTCCTGCCCGAACTGCTCAAAGTGTTTGCCGAGACCGGGGCCCGGCTGCCGCCCCTCACCCGGGGGCTGGTGGCCGTGGCGGAGCACGCGCGGATGTGGCTGCCCGCGGGCCTTGCCGCCCTGGCCGGCCTCGTCTTCCTTTTCGGCCCCGGGGCGCGCGGCCGGCTTCGGGCACTCCGCGACCGCACCGTGGTCCGCCTTCCCCTGGTGGGGCGGGTGGTCAGAGACGCGGCGCACGCCCGCTTCACCCGCGGCCTGGCCGTGCTACTGCGCAGCGGCATGCCCCTGGTGCGGGCCCTGGAGTTGCTGGCCCAGACCGCGGGCCACACCCGGGCCGAGACCGCGGCCCTGGCCGCGGCGCGGGAGGTGCGGCGGGGCGGCCGCATCTCCTCGGTCATAGCGGCCGAGCCCTTCTTCGACCCCGTGGTGGCCCAGATGGTGGCCGTGGGCGAGGAGGTCGGCGAGCCGGAACGGCTCCTGGAGGAACTGGCGGACTACTACGAGCAGCAGGTGGAGGCCGGCTTCGCGCGGCTGGTGGCCCTCACCGAGCCCCTGGTCACCCTGGTGGTGGCCGCGGTGGTGGGGGTGCTGGTGATCTCGGTGCTCACGCCCATGTTCGACATGATCAGACAGGTCCGGCACCTGCGCTGAGGGCCGCCCCGCGCCTGGTGCCGCCGCCTGCGGGCCGGCGGTGCGTAAGGTTGGTGCCGGGCGCGGGACCGGAAAGAGGGGTTCCGGGATGAGCCACAACACCTGGCGGGAGGGCGGCGAAGCCCGATTCCGCCCACCGAAACGGACCCTGCCTTTCGCGGCCGGCTCCGGTTGCGGCCGGGCTCCCGAGCGCGGGGGGTCGGCGGCGCGCCGGCCGAGCGCTTCCAGACATCGCAAGGCGGTGACGGGGCGCCCGGAACGCGCGGCCACGGGCTTCACCCTGCTGGAGCTGATGGCCGCGGTGGCCATCCTCACCCTGCTGGTGGCGGCCGCGCTGCCGGTCTACCGCGTGGTGGCCGCCGAGTACCGCCTGGCCGGGGCCGCGGCAGACCTGGCTGCGGAGCTGGAGTACGCCCGGCGCCTGGCCGTGGAGCAGCGGGGCCGCACGGGCGGGGGCGGCGAGCGTTACTTCGGCGTAACGGTGCTACCAGACCGCTTCCTGCTCCGCGCATACGACGGCCCCACGTCCCGCGACCCGCCCCTGCGCGAGACCCCCTTTCCACCGGGCGTCGAGGCCGCGGCCTTTAACGGCCTGACGCTGCCCGAGAACGGGGCTACGGTGCGTTTCGACGCCCGCGGCCTGCCGCGCGACGAGACCGGCCAGGTAAGCGGCGGTACCTTCGAGCTGCGCGACGCCCGAGGGCACACCTCGACTGTGACCATTTCGGCGGCAGGAAAGGTGGCGGCGGAGTGACGGGGCGCAGGAGGGGCCGGACGATGCGCCGGGCCCCGCATAAGGTCCACGCCGGCTCGTCGCAGGCACGGGTTCGGGCCACGGCCACCCGACCTTGGACCGCCACGGTCCTGCGGACCGCCGCCGGGCCGCACCGGAACCACGGGCGACCCTCCGACCGGGCCCTCGCCGCTGCCGCCGCGGCACCGCGCGGAGACCCGGCCAGCGCAGGGACACGACGCCACGCCGCCGGCACCGCAAAGACCTGAGCACCGCACACGCGAACGCCGCGTTTGGCTCCCCCGCCGGGGGGCGGTGACCCGCACCGCAGGCGCGGCCGGACGACGGGAGGACGAGACCCCCATGGCAGCGTCAGGACCACCCCCAAGGGGTGTACGGCCCCAGGAGCCGTCGGGCAGACTTCCCCGCGGTTCGCCGGCCGCGCTGGCCGGCACGCGGGTAACTGGTCCCGCCCCGGTCCGCCGGCGGTTGGTCGGCAGCTCCGGCGTCACGCTCCTGGAAGTGCTGGTGGCCGTGGGCCTGCTGGGGCTGCTGCTGGGATACATGGCCTTCGCCTGGGGCCACCAGGCGCGCCTCGCCCGCGACGCCCGCGAGGAGACGCGTATGGCCCTGGTGGCCCAGGCCCAGATGGAGATGCAGCAAGCGAACCCTATCCGTCCCGGGGACCCGCCCTTTTCGTTTACCATAGCCGAAGGCGAGAACCCGGTGGAATACACCGGCACTTACGAGACCCGGTGGGTGGAAGGGACGCAATACTACTGGACCGTGACGGTCGTGGTATACCCCCGCCTGCCGGGGCGCGACATCTTTCCCCTGGCCGCCTACGTGCTGAACCCACAAGCGTGGAAACGTGGCGATTCGAATGAAGGTGCGCACTGAAGCGCGAGACCTTGGACCGTGGCACCGCACGCGCCCGTACCGGCGGCGGACCGGCCACGCGGAGCCCACCCCAAAGACCCAAAACATAAAACACGTCCGGCCCACGTGCTGTGACCCGCGTCGCAAAGCCGTGGCCGCCACGGAACCGGACTGGGAAAACTTCCGCTCCGGGGCCGCGCTTCACGGCCGCTTGCCCCCCTGGCCGCGGACCGTACCTACCGGCTTCACCCTGCTGGAGGTGCTCCTGGCGGCCGCCCTTCTGGCCCTGCTCCTCGGTTACGTGGGCTCGGCCCTGGCCCAGCAGGCGCGGGAACTGCGCCGCAGCCGGGCCGACGCCGCGGCCGTGGCCAGTGCCCGGCTGGCCACTTCCTTGATCGTGGAGGCGGCACGCAGGTACGACGAACTCGGCGTGACCGCGAACGGGCGGCGCCTGCTCGGGAGAGTGAGCCGGGCCGGCGGAGGAGGTGGCGGGCAGCAGGACCTCATCCTGAGCCTCGAAGACGGGCCTCCGGATGGAGGGCAGGGCCATAACCTGACCCCAGATAGCTTCCGGTATAACGGAGTCACACGCGTCCTGGAGCGCTACACCGGGAGCGCGTGGGAGGCTGCGGTGGACGGGTTGGCGGACGTGACGTTACGCAGGAAATACGAGGGCGACCCGAAGTGGATCGAACTGACGGTCACGGCCGAGCCGCCCGGCGCCACCGGCCCCTATACGGTGAGCACGTGGCTGCGGCTGGAGCGACCGTAGCAAGAACCGCGGGCGCGCCGTCGCCGACACGGAAGAAAGGGCTGCCTCCGCCGGGGCCACATTTTCATGCGCCGGGGGCGGCGCGGACAGTATGGCTTGCCCGGAACCGAACCACGCCAAAGGATGGGTACAGGAGACGCCTGTTCGTGAACAGGTCGGGTGTTTTGCAAACCAGGAAGCGGCGGCGCACCCGCTTCGCCCGGGCCGAGCGCGACGGAGGTTCGGCCCTGCTGGCCGTGCTGGTGCTGGGCCTGGTGTTCTCCCTTATGGCCGGCCTGGGCCTGCGCCTGGTGCTCTCCGAGATCCGCCTAAACCGCGCCTTCTCCGACGGCGTGCGGGCCTATTACCTGGCCGAGTCCGGCCTTATTTACGGGCTGGCGCAGGTACGCGCACGGCTGGAACAAGGGCAAGAGCCCCCTCTCGAATTAGAGGGAAGCGTCGACGACCCCTTCCCGATCTATGAGGCGCCCCACGGCTTTAGGTATACCGCTGTGGTCGAGGAGGACAAGGCCAAGACCCAGGAGAAAGGCGGTCGGGGGCCAGCGGAACCACCGGCACAGCCTCCCGGCCAGGAAAAGAAGTCCACAGGCGAACCCGGGAGCGAGCAGGAAGGCGGCGGGCCGGCACCGGAGGCCGCCGGGGAGACCGCAGGCGGTGCAGGATCGGGTTCCAAAGAGAAGGACAAAAGGTACCGCCTGCTCCTCACGGCCCACGGGTGGTACGGGCCAGAGGACGATCCCGCCGCCACGCGGCGCATGGAAGCGCGGGTGACGGTGACCGCGGAGCGGGACGGAAAGTACCACTGGAATGTGGAGTACTGGCGCCAGATGGCGCCCGAAGCGTAGGGCACCGTCACGGTCCCCGAACACGTTGCCGCGAAGCGCCTCGCTACGGGCGCGCCCGAGCCCTGGGGCTCCCGGAACTGCGAGTCGCGGGGGACGCGGTGCGTGAATCGCGGACCGCGCACGGTGGGACGGCCGGCATGCCCACGTACGACCGTACGGTCCGGGTCTTCGGTTCGGCCCCGCAAGGGGCGCATGCCGCTACCGCGCATATCCAGCCCGCCGGATCACACCGACCGCGCGGTAGGTCATTTTCATGTAGACTTACACCCGATGTCAGATTTATAATAATCGTAAAGCGTGACAGAGGAGGTTCGTGGCCCCCCTGTTCGGGTCCCGCCTAACCCTCAACGTGCGCCGGGAGTCCCTAGCCCTGCTGGCCGGGCGACCCCACCGCCGCCGTCCCCATGTCGGGGGGGCGGCCCTGGTACCCCTTTCCCCCTCCCTGCTGGCCGAGGGGGTGCCGCTGCGCGAGTCCGAGGTGGCCACGGCCCTGGCGCCGGTGCTGCGCGAACGAGGGTGGACCCGCCTCCCGGTACGCCTGGCCCTCTCGGCCGGGCAGGTGCTGACCCGGGTGGTGGCTCTGCCGCGCGTGCCCCGCCGCGCAGCGCACCGGGCGCTGCTGGAGGAGGCCGAGCAACTGCTCCCCATTTCCCTGGCCGACTACTATGTGGACTACCGTCCCCTGGCCCGCCGGCCTGCTGCGGATGGCACCGAATCCTTCCTGATGGCCGGGGTGCCGAAGGCCCAGGTGGAGGGCTGGGCCGCGGTACTGGGGGACCTGGGACTGACCGTGGAGTGCGTGGACGTGCACCCCAACTGCGCGGTGCGGCTGCTGCGGGAATTGCGGCCGCGCGACGCGGCCCTGGTGGACGCCGGGCCCGGTGGGGTGCACGTGACCTTGGTGGGCGACGGCCTCTTTTTCCTGCACGCGGACCACCCGGGCTGGCCGCCGGGAACGGAAGGTACGGCGGCGCTGGGGCTGACCTGGGAAACGCTGCGGCCCCACCTGGAGTTCTTTGCGGCCCGCCACTTCGGCCGCACGGTGGAGGCCGTTTTCGTTACCGGAGAACTGGCGGCGCGGCCGGGCCTGTGCGCACGGCTGGAGCGCCTGGCCGGCGTGCCGGTATGGACCTTCTCGGCCCGCGGCTCCTGGGGCTGGAGCGCCCGCCTGCCCCCGGGGTTCGACGCCAACCCCGGGGCCTGGGCCGTGAACCTGGCGCTCCTGCTGCGTTGAGGGGGACGTGTCATGGCCAGGGAGCTGAACTTTCTTCCCGCCTCGGTAAGGCGCCGGCGGGCCCGCCGCCGTAAGGCCCTGCTGGTGGCCACCGCAACCGCAGCCTTCCTGGCCCTGGCCGCGGCCGGGGTGCTGGTGCCAGCGGCCCTGGCCAGGTATTACCGGGCCGAGGCCGCGGCCGTGCGGGAGCGCAACGCAACCCTGGCGCCCCGGCTGGCCCTACAGCAGGAGGTAGCGGGCCTGGAGGGGCATTATCGAGAGCTGCAGGCCCGGCTCGCCCAAATCGAGGCCGCCCGCCGCACGGTCACGCCGGTGCTGGCCCGCCTGGCCGGCAACCTGCCGCCCGGCGTTTACCTGACCTCCCTGGAGGTCAGGCCCGGGAGCCAGGTGCGGCTGGCGGCGGTGGTGCACGGTCCGGACCAAACGGTGGACCTGGTGCGATCTTTACGCAACAGCGGGCTCTTCGAATCCGTGGAGGTCACGGACATTCCCCTGGAGGGCGAGCCCCGCACCATCACCCTGGCGCTAAGCTTGCGGGCCGGGGAAGGTTGGGAGGGGCACCCGTGAGAAGGCTCACTCCCCGGGAGGCCCGGCTCCTGGCACTGCTCCTGGCCACGCTGATCCTTGCCCTCTACGGCCGCTACCTGGTCCTACCCGCGTACCGGGACCTGACCGCAGCGCGCCAGGACTACCTGGCGGCCCGGGCGGAGTACGCGGCTGTGCGGGCGCGCCTCACCGCCACGCCCGAAGAACTCGCCGCCCGGCGCGATGAACTGCGGCGCCTGATACCGGCCCTGGAGGGCACCCTGCCCCGCGAGCTGGACAACACGGTGCTGGCCCCGGAACTCCTGGCCCTGGCACGGATCCAGCGGGTGCAGGTGCGGGCCCTGAAGTTCGGCCCCGTGACCGAGCGTTCGCCCCTGGTGGTGCGCAGTGCGACCCTGGAGGTGGCGGGTGGGCCGGACGACGTGTACGCCTTCCTGAAGGCCCTGGAGGGTTACTCCCGGCCCTTGAGCCTGGCCGGGGTCTACCTAGGCGCCACCCAGGAGGGTCTGATGGCCCGCGTGGAGCTGGAGTTCCTGGCCTTGCCGGGGCGGCCCGCCAACTCGGCCACCGGGCCGCCCCTGCCGCCCAGCCGCATGCCGTTACGCGTGATAAGGCCCCTCGAGCAGGCCGCCGGTGCGGGTGGGTGAGGGCCCGGCAGCTGCGGGGTCGCGAGGCCCGCGCACGGCCATGTACCGCCTGCGGCTTCCGGCGGGCCGGCCGGCTATTGCGTTTGGGATTCCCGAGGCCGGAGAGGGCCCCGGTTCAGATTCAGATGAAGTGGGAAATCGTGCGGGAAGTCCGGATCGCGCTCCGCCCGGACGGCGACGGCCCACACGGGCGAAAGAGGGGCCGAGAACCGACCCCGGCGCCTCAGCCCGAAGCGCCTTGCGCCTCCCCTCCCCCGGCCGGCACCACGATGCGGAACCGGCCCAGGGCCTCGGTCACCACGTCCCCCAGGAAGTCCTCCAGTTCCCGGTCGGACCAGCCCCTCTGTTCCTGAAAGAGGAGCCGCACCACCCGGCTGGCGAGCAGGCTTTCCACCAGGTTGGCCCGCAGCAGCTCCCGGATTTCGGCCTCGGCGCGGCGGCGGGCCTCCTCCTTTATGGCCTCGGCGGCCCGCACGGCCTCGCCCATGACGCGGGCCACGTCGCCAACCGCGGCCAGGTGCCCCCGCACCTCCTCGGCTACGGCCCCGAGCTTGCGGTCCAGGGTCTCCAGGTCGCGCCGCAGGGACTCGGGCATCCCGCCTTCGCGTTCGGCACCCTCCCGCAGACTCCGCTCGCACTCCGCCAGACGCCTCTTGAGGGCCGCGTTCTCCTCCATCAGGTCCGCGCGCTCCCGCGCCCACTCCCTGAGGCGCTCCGTGAACCGTTTTTCCAGCTCAGCCAGCAACGGAGTTCCCCTCCATCGGCCCGTGTCCGGCCAGCAGTTCCCGCACGCGCCGGACGCCCTCGCGGTAGCCCTGAACCTCAGCCTCCAGCTCCGCCACGCGGCGCTCCAGTTCCAGAACCCGCTCCCGCCACAGGTCCCCGGGTGGCTCGGCCGGCCGGGCCCGCTCCCCGGATAACAGGCGCTCCAGTTCCGCGATGCGCTCCGCCTGCCTCTGGTTCTCCTGGAGCAGGTCGCGGACCTTGGCCTCGTACTCTTCGATGAGTCCCTGCACCTGCTGCTTGTTGTATCCGTACAGCAACTGCCGTTTGATCCCGCGCCGCAAAGCCTTAAACCCCCTCCACCCGCACGACCCGGAGGTCGCACTCTTGAACCACACGCCGCACCACGGCCGCCACCCACTCCTCCCACTTCTCGGGACCGGCCGGGCCTCCGGCCACCAGGTGCCGGAAGAACTCCTCGCCCACCAGGGCCCGCAAAATGCCGTCCTCGGTCAGCCGGCGCAGCCTGGCGTGCAACTCTTCCTCAAGCCGCCGTTCCAGCGCCACCTCAGCCTCCGCGGCCCGGAGCAGCATCCGAAAGATGAGGTCCACGGGTTTCGCCCACCGCTCGCGCTCCTCCCGCAGGGCCGCCAGGTCCTCCCTCAGCCGGCGGCACTCCTCCTCCAGCCTGCGGCGCCGCTCCTCGGCCTCGGCCCGCGCCGCGCGCTCGGCCTCAAGGGCCCCCAGGACGGCCCGCGCCTGCTCGTACAGGGCGCGGCACTCCTCGGCGCCCCGGTCCGCCGGGTGTGCGGGGGGCCCGGCCGGCCGCCCCGGCTCCGGCTCCGGGAGGACGTTAAAGTCCTCCTCCTCCCACCTGGTTTCCTCCTCCATCTGAAACTCCACGCGCTAACCTGGTTTACAAAACTTGACCGTTCTTGAACACCTGTTGGCGTTCCGGTCAAGCCGGCCCCCGACCAGGTATTCGCCTCCTTTCGGATACTTGACTTGCCCTCCGAGGGGCAGGGCGACAGGGGACCTTGGCCCGGGAGTCCCACCCGGACGGGAGTACTGCGCCGGAAGGGCACGACCGGCACGGACCGCCCAGCAACGGGGGAGCAAAAGCTCCCGCCAAATCGTGCTTGCCTTCCGGCGGAGGGTTAACCCCGCCTCCCGCGTCCTGTTAGGACGCCTGCCGGTTTGTCCGACACCGGCTAAACGGAGTCACCGCAGGGACGATGGGTAATTTTGCCGCGTAAAGCCTCCCGAATCACGACAATGTCATCTTGGCAAAATTAGCCCATCGCAGGGTCAAAAGCTTGAAGTCGCGCCAGGCGGAGTAAAACCGTGTCTGCTGCCACGGCGCAAGCCCGTTGTGGACCTGCGCCTTCCGCTCCAGCCGCTCCAAGAGGGCCCTGCCACGAGCAATTTCGCCTCCGCCAGCCTGCCGCGGTGCGCCAACCCCGGCACGGCAAAATTGCTCGTCGACCCCGCGGGTCATCCCTTTTCCTTCCCTCGGCATATCAGGTCTGACCCTCTGGGCCAGGTTCTGCTTAAGTCGAGCTAACTGCTGTTTCAGCTCCCGCGTCACGCGCTCCCGGTAACCCATGGCCCGGCGGCCTATAACCAGCGCCGCCGCACAGTGCACCGGGACCGCAAAGCGCCTCATGTACTTCCAGTAGCCTATCGTCGACGTGTGCCGCGGCGGCACAAGCCGGAAGGCCACCTTCTCCTTCGCCGCCCTCCGGCACACGGCCTCCGCCACCTGGGCGTAGGGAAAGTTGGAGGCCATGCGGTTGAACTCGGGATTCGTGTCCAGCCGGTCCTTGCCGAAATCCAGGTCTTCCAGAACGATGGGCTTGCCCAGGAACTTCGCCGCGTCCACTATCGCCTTGGCCAGCACGCCTATGAGGTACTTGCGCCGGAAGCCCCGGGCGTGCTCCAGGTCCGGAATGCGGACGCAGGCGAAGCCGTTGGGATGCAAAATTACCTGGAACTCGCCCTCGTACTTGCCCAGGTTGGGCGGGTACGGAATCTCGAAAGCTGGCGGCCAGGACTCGGGCTGGCCCGTCCTGCCCACGTTACTCAGGGCGACGCCGTCGGGGTTGATGTCCAGGGCCAGGCAGCCCTTATGCAAGTCCGGCTCCGGAGCGCCCGCCAGGCTGAAGGTCAGGTGTACCAGAAGGCGGCCGTCAAGGGTGCCACTGAGCTCGCCCGCGTACGGCAGCCTCATGGCCAGCCATATCCGCACCAGGCTCCGGTACTTTTCCGGCAGCCACAGCCGGCCCTCCACCCGCGGGGCCCGCGCCATTACCGGGCGGGCTAAAGCGTCCACGCCAATCTGCTCCGAAAGATGCGATATGGTCACCGTCAGGCGGAACGCGCCGCCGGCATGCCACACCTTCACGTTCGGATTGCCGCCCTTGGTTTCGTCGCCGCGGGAACAAAGGCGGCTCCGGCGGGCCACCCGCCACTCCTCACTGGAAGCCCGGCCCTTGCAGACCTTCCTCCAGAGCCTATGGCCGCCGAAGACCACCGTGGGGACGGTTCCCTTCTCCTGATGGGCCTTGAGCTCGGCCAGCTTCTTCTCCAGGGAAACAACCCGGCTGTTCCGGCCCTTCACCGCCAGGCGAAGCTTTTCCAGGATTTCGGGAGCGGTCTCTTTCTTCTCGGCTTCGGCCAGCTTCCTCATGGTCTGGCCGAGATGCTTTCTGGCCCGACCGAGTTTGGTCTGCGTTTCCTCAATTTCGATTTCCAGTAGCTCCCTCTTCCAGTAGCTCCCTCCGGGAGTCTATTAGGGCCTGCGCCTTCAGCCGGGCGTCGTCAACGTAGCGGGAGTTGAGGCCGAAGAGCTCCTGGCCGTCCTTCTTGACCTTGTCCCGGGAGCCACCCTCCAGCAAACGGTTGAACGCCCACCGCTCGCAGGCACAAAATAACCGCATCTCGGTCTCCAGCGGGTCCTCGTCCCCGCGGGACCACTTCGGCGAACGGAAGGCCGGGTAGCTCTCCGGGAAAAACTCCCCGCAGATGGTGACGCGGAACTTATCCTTTTTGCCCTTCGGCTTCAACATGCCTTATCAGCTCCCGAAAGCCCCGCCGGATTCTTCTGCCGCCCCTGGCGCCGTACAGGCGGGCCGAAAAAGAAGTGACGACAGCCAGCAGGTCCTGTACCAGCTCCGCGCGGGCGTCCTCCGGTTCCTTTTCCGAGGTGACTTCTATTTCGACGCCGCAAGTTTTCAGGTGCCGCTCAAGATAGGCGTACCCGAAGCGGGCCAGGCGCTCGGGACATTCTAGGAAACGGGTAGCTGTTACGAACCTCCTCCCTCCGGACGTGGCGGGGTTGCCCTTCCGCAAGCCCCTACCTCCCGGGCCCCCGTGACCCGGGCCGGAACCCGCCCGTGGGAAGGCCCCGCGGCCCGGCGTGCGCGATGCGGGCCGCCCCGTTCCGGCGGTGGCACGTGGCCGCTCCGCGCCTGCCACTGCGCCGTGAAGGTGATCAGAAAGGAACGGGCGATAATCTGAAGGTCCCCGGAAAAGGTGGCCCCCTGGAGGTAGGCCAGGTCGTGGGCCAGCTTTTCCTGTGGCGGGCTCTCGTAGTGCCCGTAAATCTGGGCGGGGCCGGTCAGGCCGGGCCGCACCAGGTGCCGCAGGTCGAAACCGGGGCACAAGGCCCCGATGGCCGCCACCAGCTCCGGACGCTCGGGCCGCGGGCCCACAAAGCTCATATGCCCGAGAAAAATGTTGACGAGCTGGGGCAGCTCGTCCATGGCCGTGGCCCTCAACACCCGGCCCACGCGCGTGACCCGGGGGTCGTTAGCTCCGGCCAGCACGGCCCCGGTGTGCCGCTCGGCGTCGCGCACCATGGAGCGGAACTTGTAGAGGCGAAAGATGCGGCCCCCACGGCCCACCCGCTCCTGCACGTAAAGCACGGGCCGCCCGTCCTCCAGCAGGATGGCCGCAGAGATGGCCAGCCACAGGGGCAGGGAGAGGAGCAATCCCGCCCCGGCCAGCAGGGCGTCGAAGAGGCGCTTCCAGGGCGAAAGGGTCCAGGAAGAAAGCTTGAGGCCAGCCGCATCACCGAACGCCACGATCCCACCCGTTCCCGCGCGGCACCTGGAGCGGCCCCGGCCGTCGAAGTTGCCGGTGTACCGGCATCCGGGCGACGCCGAGGTTACCCCGGCCCGCCCGGGCCGCTGCCCGGTCGCCACCCCGACGTTTTTTTCGCCACACGGTGCCTGAATACCTGCCGCCCGCCATCGCGCAAAAAACCGGGCGACACCGCCCCGTCGGAACCGCGCCCGGCGCGGCCCGCTCCCGAACGGTAACGCCCGCAGCGGCCGCGCGTGCCCGGCGTAAGTGCCCCGTCAGGTACCGAGAATGCGCCGCAGGCACTCGGGGCCGGTGGGCAGGGGATCACACCATAGCCAGGCAACCTCGAGCCAGAACCCGGACAGCACCCGGCTTTCCAGCCGGCCCTCCTCGCACCGAAAAACCTGGTAGGAACCGCTCCGGTCTTCGGGCAGGAGGTGGCACGTCAAAAGGCGGTAGTCCGGATCGACGGCCCAGTACTCCGGCACGCCGTGCTCCCGGTAGGCGAACACCTTTCTCTTGAGATCGTGAACGCGGCTTGCCGGAGAAACCACTTCCACGATCAGCCCCGGCGCACCTGCAAAGCAGTGCTCACGCAGGCCCTCCAGTTGGGCGGTGGCCACAAAGAAAATGTCGGGTTCGTAATCGAGCCCCGGCCTGAGCTGCACCACGGCCGGGCCGTTGAAGACCCTGCCGACGCCCCTCGTCTCCACATATCCGCGCAAGATAAAGGTCAGAAACCCGACGATCTCCTGATGGCGCATGGTTACCGGCGAGTGCACGATAATCTCCCCGTCCTCGAACTCCACCACCCGCGTTTCCGGCGCCTCCGCGAAGTAGCGTTCCTCGGTCCAGCCGGCGACGCGCAAGGTATACGGTTCGGTCGCTTCCCGTCCGTCGGGCCCGACAACCTTCAGCGGCAGGACCATAAACGCACCCCCCAAGCGCAACTCGAAAATCCGCGCCTTCAAAATACCTCTTTCAGGTCCAGGCGTAGGTCCGGCAAAACCGCCGATACGAAGGGCCTCCTGTCGTCGCGGCCGTAGTGCTCCACTTTCTCGCCCCCGGGGGTGATGGTGCATACCTCGATGGTCCGGGCCACCGGATGCACGAACCATATTTCCCGGACCCCGTGGGTCACGTACAGCTTTTTCTTGAGGGTGCGGTCCCGCTCCGCGGTGGAGCCCGACAGGATCTCGATCACCAGGTCCGGCGCCCCCCTGATATTGGGCTCCGTGATAATGTGCTGCCGTTCCCGACTGATGAAAATGACGTCGGGCTGCACCACGTCCTCCTCCGTGAGGTAAACGTCTACGGGGGCGCCTATTACCACCCCGAGATTGTTTTCCCCCACGTGCTGCCGCAGTATAAAATACAAATTCCCGGCCACCATCTGGTGGATTACGCTGGGCGCCGGAACCACGTAGAGCTTCCCCCCGATGAGCTCGTACCTCTTGTCGTCTCCGAGGAGGCAGTAGTCCTCATAAGTGAACCTGATGCGCTCTACGGCCACGTCCGCCACCTCCCCATCCGGCCCGAAGCCCGCTCCCAAGGGGTGCCGGTCCCCGGACCTCAACCCGCGGGCCGAAGCCTCTCGCGCCCATTGTACCATGCAGCCCGGCGGGCCGCAAGGGCGCCGGCCACCGCGGGCTCCCTGACGGGTCCTGCCCGATCTCGGCCATGGGCGCTCGGGCGACCCTCACGGCAGCGTGTCGCCGGCCAGGCCGTAGCTGCGGGCGAGCCACACGAAGTCCGAGAGGTCCACCCGCCCGTCGGCGTTGAAATCGGCCGCGGCGTTGAAGCCCGCCTCTCCTGCCCGAGCACCGTAGGCCAGACCCAGGGCCACCAGGTCGGAAAGGTCCACCCGGTCGTCGCGGTTCACGTCGCCGGAGAACAGCGTGACCGCCGGCACCTCCACCTGCTCCCCGGGACCCGGGCGGAAGCTCCCCAGGTAGCGGCTCAGGCAGCCGGGACGGGAGGCCAGGAGGTGGTAGGTGCCGGAGGGCAGGTCCGCAAACTCGAAGCGGCCGTCCGCTCCCGTGGCGGCCTCGGCCACGAGGGTCCCGGCCGCGTCGTAGAGGCGCACGGTGATCCCGGCCACCGCCGGGCCCAGCCCGTCGGCGCCCAGGGTCCCTGCCAGGCGCGAGGCGCCGCGTACGGTGATGGTGGCACCCTCGGAAGAGGCAGGGATGCTCAGGCCCCGACTGTCCGCCAGGGAGACCGTCGTGGGGGTGATGGCCGCGCTCCCGACCCCCACCGCCGAGAAGGTGAGTTCGGCCAGGGGCGCGTCACCGCTTACCCCGGGCACCTGGCCCTGCCGGCCGGCCACCCAGGCCGCCGTACCCGTCTCGTTGTCGTAGCTCTGCCGTAAGATGAGCTCGTTGAGGGGCGGGGCGATGCTCAGGGCCGATACCCCAAGCACGTCCGGGTCGAAGGCCAGACTTACGTCCGCGGCGTACAAATCCGTCGCGTGGTAGGCCACCACCGTTACCGTTAACGAGGCGCCCTCGGCCACCGGGGAAGGGGCCAGCACCCGCACCCGCGCGCCGGCGGTGGTCACCTCCAGCGCAGCAGGTGCCGAACGGTGCCCCGCGGCGTCCTCGGCGCTCACGGCGTAGGTGTAGGTGCGGCCCGCCTCCAGGCCCGTGTCCTCAAAGGAGGTGACCAGGGCGCCCATGCTGCCCGCCTCCGCCCCGTCCCGGATAACGACATAGCCGGTGACCATGAGGTCGTCGGGGGCCCGGTCCCAGGTCAGGACCACCCGGTCTGCGGCCACCTCGGCGGGGCGCAGGTTTCCGGGTGTCTGCGGTGCCTCCCGGTCCGCAGCGCCGTTCAATGCCACGAAGACACGGTCCGCGCCCCCGGAACGGGCCGCCCAGGCCGGCACCCCGTCGCGCAAACCGTAGCAGGAGAAGGTGTCTGCGGCCGCCACTTCCACCGGGGAGCCGCCAGCAATATCGTACACGAAAAGCCCCAGGGTGCCACCCACCGGTCGCGTAAAGGCCAGCCCATCCCCGTCCGCCGCCGGCCGCGATGCCCCGACGGTGCCGGGCACGAGCAGCGTTTCTCCGTTGCGGTAAAGCACCAGGCCCCCGGCCCCCACCCAGGCCAGGTAGTCCCCCACCGGGACGACGCCCAAGCGGATGGTGGAACTGTAAACCTCCTCCGCCACCCCGCCCGACAGTAAGAAGCCCAGGCTCGCGCGGTAGGTACGCCAGGTACCGCTACCGTAGCGCGCCCACACCAGGGTATCGCCGTTCACGGCCAGGTCCCCGGCGGGGTAGTTGGTGGTCGGGTCCGTAGACGGCCCGGCCAGACGCGCTTTCTCCCCGGTGCCGGCGTCATAGTGGTACACGCTGGCGTTGTACCAGTCGTCGCCTTCCCCCGCGACGTAACCGTCGCGCTTGTCCAGCCAGAGGACGTGGTTCCCGACCACGGCCAGCTGCCCCTTGCCCGCGGAATGGGTGTCGATCTGGGCCACGGACTGGCCCGGCCGCCACAGGTAGAGGTACTGGTTCCGGCCGATAAAGGCCACGCCCGCCGCACCCGCGGCCAGTTCGGCCACGCCTCCGGACTCGGCCGGTACGGCCGTCGTCCACTCCTCGCCCGTGGTGCGCCGTAACGCGTGCAGCAGGCCGTCGCTCCCGACCCAGGCCACCAGGTCTCCGCCCGCAGCCGTAAGTGTCCCGTAGCCCACCTCTACCACGCTCCAGCCGGCCCGGGCCGGAGCGGGTCCAAATAGAAGGACCGGCAAGATCAGGCAGATGGCCAGGACAAATCCGGTCCGCCCGCCGCCGGCCCGTACCTCTGGCCCGGTGGGCACTGTACCCGCAGTATGCATTGTATATCCCCAGTTTAGCGGCAATTCGACCCTTGCGGGTCGAATTCCTGCCACCGGCGCCGAAATTTCCCCGGTACCGCGCCGGAGCTCCCGCACGCCGCCTCGCCGTACCTCCACCACGGCCGGGCGTTCCGCCAGCTCGGGGTGAATACAGGAGTAGCTGGCTCCCGAATCGCACAACGCCTCCGGCTCGGCCTCACCCATCGAGCCCTTCAGCCTAATGGTTTTGTAAGATTGCGGCGTAACTTCGCCCCCATAAGGTTTGTGCCCGGCTCCGGCCTACCTATTCTTTCACTCCTAACACCCGCCTGATGGCCCCGACCAGCCGGTCCTCGTCAAAGGGTTTGACGATGAAATCTTGGGCCCCGGCCGCGAGGGCCTGCAGCACCAGGTCGCGCTGGCCCATGGCGCTGCACATGATGATTTTCGCGTGAGGGTCCAGCCGCCGCAAGGCCCGCACGCCCTCCACGCCGCCCATGCCCGGCATGGTGATGTCCATCAGTACCACGTCGGGCCGCAGGTCCGGGTAGAGCCACACCGCCTCCTCGGCCGACGCTGCCTCCCCCACCACCTCGAACCCGTTGCGCGTCAGAATGCCGCTCAGGGTGAGCCGCATGAAGGCAGCGTCGTCCACCACAAGCACGCGCGGCCCGGTGGAAGCCCGCGCCGCAGGTTCCAGCACCACTCTCAGCGCGTTGAGAAGCCGCTCCTGACCGGTCCGTTCCAGGAGCAGCACCAGGTGCATCTGCAACGCGCCCTCGCGGTTGTACAGGAGGGTGTCGGCCACCAGGGCCCGGTCCCCCGGCCGGGCCAGACCTTCCAGGAGGGGCTCGAAGAACTCGTCAACGGGCGCGTTGTGGTAGCGGGGCAGCCCCAGCCGCGCCGTGAGTCCGGTAAACTCACCTACCGCCGTGAGGAAGCTGCCGGCCAGGATGTTGCCGATTTCCATCAGTAGCTCGCGTGGGCCGAGGGGAATGTCGTTCTCGGCCATGCGGCGCTCCAGGGCTCCCACCGTAGCCTCGTCGCCCAGCAGCAGCAGGTTGCCCCTCACGTCTCCGTCCACGCCCAGGGCCACGCCGTGCCATACTGGCGCGGTCTCGCGGTACAGCATGGGCAGCCGGTCCAGGGCGTAAAAGGCCACCGCCGGCACCGTGATGTGCACGGGCTGCCGCAGCAGCTCGCTGAGGGCCGTGGCCGCGTGCCCCGTGCCGATGTTGGCCACTTCTTTGAGGGCGTCCAGGCGCGCAGCCTCGGCGGAAAGGCCTTTCTGCGAGGGAGAAGGTTCGCTGTTCACGGCTTCACCTCGGGTTGTGGTTGCTCCCATTCGCCCCGGAGGTCACGCATTACTCCCCGAGACCCCCGGCGCCGCCGGTGGCCCGACCGGCAGGAGCACATCGAACCGATAAACAGGCAGAAGGTGCTTTCCCGGCGGGCCCGGGGGTAGAGAAGCCGCAAGTGCCGCCCTCCCGCCCGCGAAGCAGCGGGAAAATCGGCCGGCTACTGCAGCACCGGAGGGGGCTTTGCGCCGGAGGAAACGAGGCCGTCGGCGCCTAAAGAAGTAAGGGCTTTCGGACCCACGGGACCAGACGTCACGTTCGCGGCCGCAAGAGCAGCCACCCGCCAGACACCTCACCATCCGGACGGGCAATGAAGCGAGTAATGAACCCAGTCACGCCTCTCTCCACCGTAGCAAGCCGCACGTTTGCGAGCTGCAACCACTCCTCGTCTGCGGGCTCTGAAGCGAGCACCACCCTCACCCTCGCGATGGGGACCCTGTCGAACAAAGGCGGGTCCGGCGGCCCCGAGCGGCTGACGACAATGCGCACTTCCTGCCCTTCCACGCGACCCCGTTCCGGCATTAGAATCAACGGATTCGTCAATCCCCCGGGAACCGGTTCGACCGCAACAGATGCCCACAACCCTTGGGTTTCCGCCGCCAGAATTACATCGGCCGCGTACAGGCCCGCCGGGTACTGGCCTTTATCGATACCGTACGCCACCAGGACAAATTCTACGGAGTTATCACTGCCAATCGGGCGGCAACTGGGCTCCATGAGGACCGCCGGGCCGGAAACTGTAACATGGAGCCTACCGGAAGCTTCGCTTGCGCCGTAATCGGCATCGCCGCCAAATTTTGCCTTGAAGCTGTAATCGCCCGGTAAGAAATTATTTCTGAAGGTTACGGTAACATGGCCGTCGAGCCCGGTTCGGCCTTCCAGGACCGGTTCATCACCAGGCTCGTTATAGTTTCCGTCACCATCTGTATCAATCGCAAAACTGACGAGCCGGTTCGCCACTGCCTGACCGTCCGAGGTTAACCGTGCCGTCACTTGGAAGTCCCGGGTAACCTCGGCCGTTACGATCTCCGTGCTCAGGCTCGTGACCGCCGGGCCCGACCGCGGGGTGGCCCCTCCGCCTCCAGTGCGCGGGGCCGCGGGGGGTGCGGTGCCGCCGGTGGTCTGGTCCAGTGCCGCGGTCACCTTCTGCACCACGGGCGGTGCGGGCGGGGGTGGGGGCGGCACCTCGGCGGGTCTTTCCCCAGCAGGAGGCACCTGTTCGGTTACGGGCGGAGGCGGCGTCACCACCGGGGCCTTTTCCTGGATTTCGGCGGCCCGCTGCTCCACCCACTCCCGCGCGCCGGTCCAGGCCTGCCGCTCTTCGGCCGTCATGGGCGCCGGAGAGGTGGGTGCCGCAGTGGGGGCGGTGAGGGCAGCGCTCTGGCCGGGCTCCACGGTTACGGTACGCCCGGCGGCCGAGACCTCGGCCCGGCCGTCAAGTACACTGGTGCTCTGACGGGTGGCCGTGACCTCGTTTATCCAGAAGGTGCCCCGAATGCCGGCCACGCCCCAGGGCATGTCCACCTCGACGCGGATCTTTTCTTCAAAGGCCGTTTTCCACCAGGGGAGCTCCTCCGAGGGCTCCTGCGCCAGCGTCACGCCCGGAAGGAGCCACCGGGCCGCGGCCAGCAGCCCATCCGTAAAGGCGGAGCCGGTCGGAGTCGCGGGGGACGCGGCCGCGTGGTAGAAGTAGCGGGCGGCCAGGGCCCCAAATATGCGGCCACGAGGCAGCTCCAGCACCAGACGGTCCGCCACCGCGCCGGCACCGCCGTCCCGCAGAATGGTGGCCCGGCCTGTGGCTTCCTTTATGTATATCTCGGTCTCGGGATCCAGCCTCAGGCCCGAACCGTCGGCAAAACGAACTTCGGCCCGGGCATCGCGACCCGTGCACACGCGGTGGCCCGCCGTCACCGTAACCGGCCCCGTTACCGCGGTGCTCGCGCCGCCGGCCGCCTGGAGCCACACCGTGCCCGTCACGGGCACCAGGGTCCCTTCCAGGGGTACCTGCCCGGACTCGGGCCTCAACGCCAGCATGGTGGCCAGGCCCCGCGCCAGCACCAGCCTGGTGGCCGGGGCCTCCGGCGCGAACCTCCCGGTGGCCACCAGATGTATGAGCCCGGCGTCCAGGGCCTGCGCCACCGCGGGCGCGGCCCAGTGGCCAGGCGGCAGGTCCTCCAAAGCCGGCAGGCTCCCGGCGGGCGTGGAGGCCCGGGTCAACCGCAAGAGCAGGGCCGCGGCCTGCGCCCGGGTCACAGGCTCCTCGGGCCGGAAAGTGCCGTCGGGAAAACCCCTGAAGACGCCGGCCCGAACCGCGGCCTCCACCACCGGATAGGCCCAATGGTCCGGGCCCAGGTCGGAGAACGTGGGCGCGGCAGGGGCCGGCCCGGCGTCCAGACCCAGGGCCCGCGCCAGCAGGGCCGCGGTCTCGGCCCGCGCCACTTTCGCCAGTGGGCGGAAGGTGCCGTCCGGGTAGCCCCTCACCACGCCGCGGTCCGCCAGGTACTTCACGAAGGGAAAGTTGGGGTCCGCGGCCCCGAAATCTTCAAAGGCGAGGGCGCCCCGACCCGGCAGGGTCAGGAATAAAACCGCCACCAGAAGGAAAAGGACCGGTCCCGCAGCCTCGGACCCGGGAAGGTAACCGCGAGGTATCCTACTCCTCTCCCGCGGACCGCCCGGTTGCGGGTTTTCTTGTGCCGCAGGAGCCGGCTTCACACCGAAGCTCCTTAAGCCATTCGAAATTGCCACTCTCCCCATGAATCTGCCCCCTACCTCTAGCTGCCTAACCCGGTTTATGACCAACCGGCTCATGTTTACGCCTTTTCCACCGGCGACGTTGAATCCGTCCAGTCCCCCGCGTCCGGTAACTTCCGCCACCGCTTATCGCGTAACGGCCGCGAAACCAGCAGGGCTAATGGCCGCTAATGGCCCATGGCCCGCACGAAGAGCGCCGCCAGCTCCGGGTCGAACTGGCGCCCGGCGCAATTCCGGATCTCGGCCAGGGCCGCTTTTCGGTCCCGGGCCGGGCGGTAGGGCCTATCCGACGTCATGGCGTCGAAGGAGTCGGCCAGGGCGATGAAGCGGGCCAGCAGCGGAATCTCCTCGCCGGCCAGGCCGGACGGATACCCGGAGCCGTCCCAGCGCTCATGGTGATGCAGCACCGCCAGGCGCACCGGTTCCGTCAGGCGCCGGGGTTCCATCTGGGCCACGATCTCGGCGCCGATGACCGGGTGGCGCCGCATCTGCTCCCAGGCCTCCTCGTCGAGGGGCCCGGGCCGCAGGAGGACCGCGTCCCGGATGCCGATCTTGCCGATGTCGTGGAGCAGGCACGCCCGCTCTAACAACTCGCGCTCCCCGCGGGACAGACCAAGGAATTCGGCGAGGCGCAGGGCGTAGGCCGTCACGCGCTCCGAGTGGCCTCTGGTGTACGGGTCCCGGGCGTCCAGGGCCGCGGCCAGGGTGCGCAGGCCGCTCACCAACAGACGTTGCCGGTCGTCGAAGAGCCGGCTGTTTTCAATGGCCACCGCGGCCGGCCCGGCGAAGGCCAGACCCACCTCCAGATCATCCCCGCAGAAGGGACCCCCGTCCGTCTTGTTGACGAACTGCAGTACCCCCACCGGGCCGTCCCGCCCGTGGAGGGGCAGAACCAGCACGGACCGGGTGGGGAAGCCGGTAGTGGCATCGAAGCGGCCGGCCCAGCGGGGGTCCCGGCGCGCATCGTCGATGAGCTCTGGGCGGCCCGAGACCATCACTGCTCCGACCAGACCCTCGCCCGCGGCCAGGGTGAGACCTTTCAGTTGTTGCGCGCCAGGGCCGCGTACGACCCGTGCCCTGAGTACCTGCTCCTCCTCTTCCCAGAACCAGAGGATGCCGGCCTCCGCCCCGACCACGGTCATGGCCTCCTCCAGCACCAGGTCCAGGGTCTCGTCCAGATCCTGGATGGCGCCCAGGGCGCGACAGGAGCGCACCATACGCTCCGTGCCGGCAACGCCCCGGGCTACGGAATCACCCGTCCCACCGCTTCCCAGAACCCACCGACCCCCTTTCCGCATCCTCAAAATCAAGGGCATAGACGGGTACCAGCTCCGCGTGGATCTCAACGCCGGGCACCGGCAGGCCCCGAAGGACCAGGTTGCCCCCCTGGTGTAGGGCGTGGGGAAATCATCATGTGCCGCGGCGCTCGTGGGTCCGATCAGCACGATCCGGTCGCGGAAGGTCGCGGGAGGCACACGGCCCAGCAGGACGTTGGCGTACGAGTAAGTGGGAAAGGCGCCGCGGGGGCCGGGAAAGTCCATCAAGGAGCGGTAGGTGCGGTCTACAGGCACCCGTAACGGACCCCGGTCCGGCGGCCAGGGCCGCGCCCAGCGTGGCGGCCGCAACCAGACCGCAATAAATAAGGTTGGCCCGCAACACGCCTTCCACCGCTACTAAATTTCGACAGTGACAGGGCCAACCCTCTCGGGAAGGGTCGAAAAACGCGAAAATTTTCGGAACCCGGGGCCGTTGCAAAAGGGGGGCGCGGCCGCCGGCGCGGCCTCCTGGTCGCGGAAACCCGGCCGGGCGCCCCGCGGGCGCGCCGCGGGACTACCGTTCCGGGCGCACTAGGGGCCACGCCTTTTGCCCGTAGCGAATGACCTGTTCCTCCTCGTCCAGGTAGGAAAGGAGCCGCCACCAGGCGCCGCGGCCCAGCCTGGTGTCGCGCTCCCAGCGCAGGGAGCAGTAGGGTATGTCGTTTACCAGGTAGACGGGCCCGGGCGGCAGTTCCACCTCCCGCCCGTCCACCAGGCGTGCGCGCAACATCCCTTCCGCCGGCACGATATCGGCGACCACGAAGGGCACGTCTTCCACCTCCACGCGCATGCTGTCGGATCCCAGGCGGACCACGTACCCCTCCGCGTCGCGCTCCAGGTGCGCGGCGAAGAGGGACACGATGTCCCGTCGCACCATCTCGGTCTCGTCGGCATACCAGGTGCCGTCGCGGGCGATGCGCAGGACGCGGACCACGACCACTTCCCCTCCGTACAGCCGCCACTCCCGCGCGGGGCCACAGGCGTGGCGGGCCAGCTTCTTTAATTATAACTATAGCACGCCCCTGGCGCTGAGCGGAAAAGCGATGCCGGTCGGCGGCACAGTCAACGGCCCCCGTTGCTTTCAGAACGTGGGTGCCACAAAACCACCGACACTCGTACCGTCCGGCTGGTAGGGGGTCACTGGAGCTTAAAGCGCCGGATATGGTGGGCCAGCTGTTCGGCCAGGCCCGAGAGTTGGGTGCTCACGCGGGCAACATCTTCCGCCGCGGCAGACTGTTCTTCCGTTACCGCCGCCACCTGCTGGCTGGCCGTGGTCACCTCCCGGGCGGCTGCGGCGGTCTGTTCGGCCTGCTCGGCGATGTGTGCCACGCGCTCAACTATTCTCCTAAACCGGGCGCCCGTTTCGCCCCCCAGATTAGCGCCTTCCCGCACGCCGCGCACCACCTCTTCCATCCTGCCGATACTCCAACCCGTTTCTTCCTGGATCCTGCCCACCAGACGGCCGATCTCTGCTGCCGCCTCGGCGGAACGTTCGGCGAGCTTACGTATTTCCGCCGCCACCACTGAAAAGCCCCTGCCATAATCCCCCGCTCGCGCCGCCTCAATGGACGCGTTCAGCGCCAGCAGGTTTGTCTGTTCCGCAATAGTCGAAACCGTATCTACGATGTAGACCACGTCCCTGGAGCGTTGCCCCAGACCATGCATCACCGCCGCCATCTCATCGGTCAACCTCTGAATGCGGCTCATCTGCACCGAAAGTCGCTCCATGGACTCCTCTCCCTCTCGGGCCACCCGGCTGGCGTCCTCGGCGGCCTGCACCATCTTTCCGGCCGCCTCGTTCAAACCGGAGGCCAGGTGCGCCATGCCCTGCGTCACGCCGGCCGTCTGCTGGGCACCGGCAGACAGCTCCTGAATGGAAGCCGCGATTCTCCGGGCCGCCTCTGAGAGCTGGCTGCCGACGGCACTAGCCTGGCCGACCAGGCCGCGGATGCTTTCCAGCATACGGCAGAACGCCGCGACCAGGCGCCCCACCTCATCTTGCGAAGTGCATTCCGGCGATACGGTAAGATCGCCCGCGCCAACCCGAGCCATTTCCCCCATGAGCCCGGTAACGGGCCGTAGGGCACGTGCCACGAGCAGGTAAACGACGCCCATGACCGCGATGCCTGCGGCGAAGCAGGCCGACGCTATGCCGGTCAACGCTTTTTTCGTCCGGAGCAACACATCCGTCCGGTCCAGGACGGCCTTCACGTAACCCACCACGTCCCCGGAGTAATCCCTCAGCGGGAACAGCAATGCCGCATGGCCGCCGCCGTCGACGTAAGCTACCTGCATCCGTCCTCCGTCCAGGCAACTTCTGACTAGGTTTTCATCCACAGGATAGGCGTCGTCTTCAGCCGTCGCCGCCAGCAGGTTTTTCTCCCCTTCGTCCACCCAGGATATTTCCCGCTGCGCCCGCCGGTAGACGAAGAAGTCGCCGCCCAGCCTATCCTTCCAGCCCTGCAGCAACGTCCGGTCGAACCCCAGGCCGTATTCAACGCTGCCGACATGCTGCTCCTGATAGAATACAGGCGCCACGGCCCGGAAACCGAAACCCCCCCTCCCTTCTTCCAGGCCAAGCACCAGCCTTTTCTCCCGGTTGGCCTCCACGACCGTAAGCCGGAAAGAAGACAGGTCATCGCCGTACTTTTCCGGCATATGCAGGCGCAGGAAGGGGGTGGCAGGCGGCAGATGGAATTGAAACTGTTCCACACCCTGCTCCTTAATGTGCTGCCATACCGGCGCGGTCAGGGCCAAAAGCCGCGCCCGATCCCGCGCCGCGAAGGCCTCCTGCACCGCGGGGTCGGCCGCCACGCCTTCGACTCCCAGCCGCGCCCGGCGCAGGATCTCCTCCAGGTCGTTTTCCACAAAGACCTGGAGGGCCTGAAAATACCGCCTTTCTCCTTCCAGAATTATCTGACGCATGTAATGAGACGATATGGCCACCGTACCCACGATGGAGAAAAATACAATGAGGAGAAGCGGCACCAGGATGCGGCCCTTGATACTGCGGAACAACACTTTTGAAGTACCCCTTTCATCGCCCTTCGGCACGGCGCCGCCAACCGGGCCGAATGCATGCACCAGGCCACGGCCTACCGGCCCCACCAACCCGCCGAGCCGCCTCACAGGCCCTCGCAGTCGCGGCAGCCCGCCAGGGTGCGATACACGCCGGCCAGGAAGGGCAGGCGGTGCTTAATCCGGCCGAGGGTCAGGCGGGCCAGGAGGTAGCAGATCAGGAAGGTGAAGGCGTAATTCACCGTCAGCCCCGTGAAGGGCACCGGGAAGGGAATGTCGGCGAAGCGGGGCTGCATCCAGGCCAGGGCGAAGAAGACCGGCCACAGGTAGGCGGCCGAGAGGGCCACCATGTTGAAGAAGGCGCGGCCGAAGGCGTCGTTGGCCTCCCGGTTGAGGACCGCGTATCTTCCCCGGTCCCCGGCCTGGAGGGCCGCCAGGGAAAGGGCGTGGCTCTCGGCCAGTTCCCGGTCCAGGCGCTCCACGTGCTTCCTGTTCACGGTGAAGACCAGGGCGGCGGTGAATTCCCCCGCCGCCGCGGCCAGCAGGGCCAGGAAGAAGGTGCCGATAAAGTAGTCCGCGACCGGTTGGCCGGTAAGACGATAGGGTACGAGGAGCGCCGAGTCCACGATGTGCCATATGCTTGCCACCTGGCGTCACCACCCCTGGAGGCGCAGGTCGGAATTCCGGTGCCGGGTCTCGGACGTCGGGACGTATGCAGAACTATCGCGGGCCAAACCCGATTGGGGGCAGACCCCCCTCAGTTCGGAGCAAGCGACGTACCGCCCCCGGTAGAACTACGCCGGCAGTACCGGCCCTGCGGAGCCGGCTCCCGGCCCTGCCGGGGTCCGTCCGGCGGCGAGACCCGCGGCGCCACCACGTGTCGGGGCCCGCGCCGGCGCGGGCGGGCGCCACGTCCGGGCGGGCCTCCTCACGGGTCTGTACCCGCACAACGCCGCGGTTCCGGCCACAGCGACCGGGGAGGATTGGGGCGGGCCCGGCCGACCGCCGGCAGCCCGCCCCGGGCGAGCCACCCTCGTTCCCATGGCGCGCCAGCATAGCCCGCCGGGCGGCCGGGGACGTTTACCGCCCGGTATCCCTGCCAGGCCGTCCGCCACGGCGCCCCCCTCCCACCGGGCCCGTGCTACTCCTTCCCCCACGGACCTACATGGGCACCCAAGAGCGCCCGAAGAAGCCCTTGCTGAAGTAGCCCAGGCCAACGTATAGGGCCAGCACCACGAAGATGCGCTTGAGCCAGATGTCGGGAATGTATCTTTGGGTGCGCGGGCCGACCATGGAGCCCACGAAAATACCCACCAGCTGCGTCCCGATCAGGGTCCAGTCCACGGCGGCACCGGCCAGCTTGATGTAGGCGCTGATGCTGGTGAGCATGCTCACGAACACGGCCATGGCCGAAGTACCGGCCACCACGTACATGGGCAGGCCCACGATGCTGGTCAGGTAGGGCACGTACAGGAAGCCGCCGCCGATGCCCAGGAAGGCCGAAAGGGCCGCGATGACGAAGCCGCCCAAAAAGGGCCACACCGGGTTGAAGCCGAACTTCACGCCGTAAAAGGTGAAGTGCAGCCGGCCGTTGTTCCATCCGGCGAGCTGGATACCCAGTTGTTGCGCCTCGGTGCCCTTTTCCTTAAGGTTCTTCTCGAAGGCCTGGGCCGCGGCCCGGGCTTCCTTCTTGCGGGCCTGGCCCCGCGGCGTCGTCTCGTACAGGAGAAAGCCGCCGATGACGAACACGATGAGGCCGAACCAGCCCTGGTACTGGCTGAAGGTGATCTTGCCGCCCGTGAGCCAGGGTATGAACACGGCCCCAACGATGGAACCGGCACCCAGGGCCAGGCCCAGGGGCCAGGCCAGGCGCTTCATGCGCAGGTACGTAATGCTGCTGATGAGGGACGAGAGCCCCACCAGCCACTGGTTGGCCATGCGGATGCAGTCGGTCAGGATCTTGTTCAGGGCCGGGGCCGTTTGCTTAAAGGCGTTGGCGTAGTCGCCCAGCCCGTAGACCGTCATGTGGCCCACGCCGGCCATGATGCCGCCGAAGGCCCCCACCGTGGAGAAGATCCAGCCCACCCATACGGCCCACACAAAGGCCAGCACGGGGTTGACCTTCGGCGCGCCGGGAATGCCCAGGAAGCCCCGGGGCGCCTCGGGGTTGATCTGGCCGGGGCCGTCGCCGAGGGGCGCCTTCTTGACGGCCTCGCCGAGCTTGCCCGATAATCCGAGGGTATCCCCGACCACCTTAACCTGGCCGCCGGCCTGGGGCGCCTGAGCCCCCACGCCCGCGGCCCCCAGTACAAGGACTAAGAGCGTTACGAGCAGCAGACCGGCCGTAAACAAGCGCCACCGCTTTCTCATCGGAATCCCCATCCCCCGTATACATAATGGCAGGCAGGTGTCCCGGCCGGGCGCGGCCGCGAACCTTACGCGCTTTCCTTTTGTGCGGGCTTCACGAAGTGAATCAGCGGACAGTTCTTGCAGATGTCGGCCCCCGGGAAGGGGTCCCCCGGCCGGGTAATCGAAGCGCTGCCGTGCTGTGCCACACGGTCCAGCAGCCGACGCACGACAAACTCCAGCTGGTCTCCGGGAATAATGACGTTGGTCTCACCGCGTTCGGTCTTACCCGCGTTGTAGCTGCCGCTGCAGGCCGTAAGCATGTTGGCCTTCCTTTCCAGGTAGGCGTACACGTTGCCTGCGCAGCTTGAGGAGTTCATGGTGACGTTGGTATGTAACGGATGGACGTCCATGGCGGCCATGTAATCCACCAGCAAATGATAGGCCTGCATGTTGTCGCAGTAAAAGTGCACGGTGTCGGGTGCGAAGTAGGCCTCGGCCAGGGGCGAAACCACGAAGGCCTTCAAAGCACCCTCCGGAAGTCGCGGCTTGGTACGCACGAAGCGCTCGGCCTGGTCGCGGTCCCGCACATATTTAAGGTGGCTCTTGATCTCCGCCTCATCCAGCGCTTTCCAGCCGAAGACGAAGGTCGCGTTGGAACAACCGAGGGTTTCCCGGGTCCCGAGGACCGTCAGACCCTGCATCCGCGCGCCTACCTGGAACTGGCAGTAGGTGATGGGCCGGGCCGGCACCCGGTAAGGAACGCGCCGTGTGAAGTCCTCCAGTTCCTCGTCCTTAAAGATGAATTTCGTGGCCACCGGATAGTGCACAAGCCGCAGGTGCTCCATGAGCACCGCCTGCATTTCCCGGAAGCCTTGGGCTTCCGGCGCGACCCGCCGGGCCACTTTCTCCGCCCCACCGAGCTCCATCTGCGCTCCCCCTCCACATTTTCCAGTACGCCCCAACCCGCCCGCCACCGGCGCCGCCGGCCCTTGTTCCCGCTCCGACATGGCCACCTCCTTTCCGGGAACCGCGCGGCAGCGGCCCCGGCCACGCCCGGGTCACCGGCGATGTCGGGTTCCCGACACGCCGCCGGTCCGGTTTCCGACAGGCCAGCCTTACGATAAGGATAACAAGTTTTTGCAAAATTCGGTGTCTTCTCCGTGACAAAAAGGGGGTCTGCTTCCCGACCTCCGGAACGTCGGGCGGCAGACCCCAATTAAGTCGCCTGAAAGACAATAAAAAAGTCGGCCAGCCGACTTTTGCATGTGGGCAGCTACCTTTGGGCGGGCTACCCCGTTCTTCGATCCTCCCCGTGGGACGCCCCGGTCCGCCGGCCCGCGCAGGGCACCAGCGGCAACCGAATCCTTGAGGCACCGTCGGACCCACCGCTCCCGCCCTGCCATCCCCCAACCCTGCCGGCGGGGGCCCTCGGGCGGCGCGGTCACACCACCCAGTTGGCCAGCTTCTGCGGGTCCAGGATCTTGATCTCCCGTTCCTCTCCGATCTCGATGCTGCGCTCCTGCCGGAAGGTGTTCAAAAGGGCGGTTACCGTTTGCCGGGTGGCGCCGATCATATTGGCGATCTCCTCGTGGGTGAGGCGCAGCTTGATGCGCACCCCGCCCTCCTCCGGGACTCCGCACCGTTCGCTGATTTTTAAAAGCATCAGGGCCAGGCGACCGGGGACCTGCCAGCACACCAGCTCGCGCACCATGGACTCGGCCTCGCGCATGCGCGCCGCGAGCAGCCGGGAAACCTTGAGGGAAAGGTGGTGCTCGTCGGTAAGCAGCTCCAGGAACTTCTGCTTGGTCACGGCCACCAGGGTGACGTCGGTCATGGCCCCGGCGTAGCAAGTGCGCTCGCCGTGGTAAAGGGTCTCGGCGAGCCCCATCATCTCGCCGGGGTTGCGGATGCTGCCCACCGTGACCCTGCGGCCCTCGGGGGTGAGGTGGTAAATCTTCACGTAACCCTTCTCGATGAGATAGACCCTGTTGGCCACGTCCCCCTCGGACCAGATGGTGTCGCCCTTGCGATAATGCATGACGGTGCCGATGCGACGAACCAGCTCCTTCTCGCGCTCGTCCAGTACCAGGGAAACCGGCCTGCTGCCGTCCTGTGACACCAGCGCCAACTCGCCTGCTCCCTCCTTTTGCCTTGCCTGAATCCATTATAGATCTGCCCCAATTGTTTGACAACCCCGGGTGCGGGCGGGCCTAGGCCGCGAAAACTTACGTGGCGGTGAGACAGGGGGCTTCTTTCTGGGATCTCTGACGTTTCCTGACCTTTATTTAATCATAACCATTATTGACCTGCGGTGGAAGCACCGGTAAGATCGTAAGCGAAAACCGCGGACAAGGAGGTCAGAAAGCATGCAACTGGTTCCCTGGAATCCCTGGCGCGAGCTGCAGGAGATGAGGGAGTTCTTCGACCGGGTCTTCGGCCGCCGGCTGCGGGAGGTGGCGCCGGTTCCGGCGAGTACCCCCTGGGCCCCGGCCGTGGACGTTTACGACAAGGACGACAAGATCGTCATCACGGTCGAACTCCCCGGCGTGGACAAGAAGGACGTCAGCATCCTGGTGGGCGACGACCACGTGGTCATTAAGGGTGAGTCCCGCCGGCAGGAGGAAGTGCGGGAGAAGGACTACTACCGCTGCGAGCGCACCTACGGCGCCTTTGCCCGCACCATCCCCCTGCCCGTGGCCGTGGAGCGCGAGAACGCCAAGGCCAGTTTCAAGAACGGTATCCTGGAGATCGTGCTCCCCAAGGCGGGCGGGGCCAAGCCCAAGCAGGTCCAGATCGAGATCGAATAGCCCGCACCCGAACCCGGGCCCCGGCGCACGTCGGGGCCCGGCGCTTTGCCGAACGACCTCGTCCCCCGCCGGCGGCCCCGCCCCGAGAATTTCACGGCCCACCGCCCCCGGTCCGAGCACGCATAACCGGCCGGAAGGCGCGCCCTCTCGTAGCAGGAATGAGGGGCCGCAGGGGCGAAATTTCTTGAGACACACGCCGGATTCCGGCGGCGCGGGTCCGGAGGCTGCCCGCGCGGGAACGTGGCGCTACGTAAGCCGGTGCGGCGCGCCCCTGCCGGCCCGCACCGGCCGGTGCCGAAACCAGTAGCCGGGACGGTGAGAACCGCATGGAGGCACGCGTTACCTCGCCGCAGGAGGCGGCGTGGAAGATATTGCTGGTGGAGGACAGCCCGGTGGTCCGGGCGGTTATCAAGAAGCACTGCCTTCGGGAGGGGATCGAGGTGGTGGAGGCCGAGAGCGGCCGGCACGCCCGTGAGATCCTGCGGGCCATGCAACCGGACCTGGTGGTGCTGAACGTGGTGCTGCCGGACGCCGAGGGCGTGGAACTCTGCCGGGAGATAAGGGCCTCGGAGCGCCTGAAATGGACGCCCGTGGTTATTCTGACGGCCTTAGATGACCTGGAGCACATGAAGGAAGGCTACGACTGCGGGGCCGACGACTATATCGTGAAGCCCTTCCGCCCGGAGGAGTTCGCGCTCCGGGTGCGCAGCCGCATCAGACGGGCCCGGGCCATGCGCTACGACTCCCTGTTGGATCCCCTGACCGGCTGCTACACCCGCGGTTACCTCCTCGCGCGCATGGAAGAGGAAATCTTCCGCGGCCGGCGGGACGGCTCCGTGTTCAGCCTGGTCATGGCCGACCTGGACCACTTTAAGCGCGTCAATGATACCTACGGACACCTGGTGGGGGACCACGTGCTGCGCGAGTTCGGCACCGTGCTGCGGGCGGGCTTCCGGCGCCACGACGTGGTGGCACGCTACGGCGGCGAGGAGTTCGCGGTGCTCATGCCGGGAACCGACCGGGCCGCGGCCCTGACGGCCGCAGAGCGCGTGCGCGAGACCTGGCTGGGCTTCCCGCTGGTGGTGCCGGGTACCGGCAGGACACTCCGGGTCTCCTTCAGTGCCGGCGTGGTGGAGGCGGACCGCAACGTCCCGGGCATCGACGCGCTACTCCAGGCCGCGGACCGGGCCCTGTACGCGGCCAAGGCGGCCGGCCGGGACCGCATCCTGGCCGGCGAGGTGTGAGCGCGGCCAGCCGGTCCTCCCTCCCAGTTCCATCCCTCCCGGAAAGCAGGGCTCTTCCAGGCTCCACCTCCAGGTGTTGCCGTGGGGTGTCTTGCGGGCCCCCGACCGGTCCAGGAACCTGCTGGTGCCCTCTGCGATCTCCCGGAGAACCGCCGCGAGGTAACGGCGGTGGCGCGGAGAAAAGGTCTTTATACGGAAAAAATTCCGTCGTCCACGGCGCCTTAACCTCCGAGGGCCAATATTGCGAGGAGGGATTGGCAAATGACAGCTATAGCCAAGCCGCCGCCCGAAAACACCACCACCACTCTTGCTGAGCTGTTTAAAACCGCTCATCTAAATCCTCAAGCAGCCTTGTTAATGAAGGTACTCGATAACATCTATGAATGCGTGCTGGTAATAGATACCAACACCACTATAGTTTATGTCAACTCTGCCTATTCGCAGATACTAGGTGTTCCCCGCCATAAAATCATCGGGAAAACCCTTTCAAGACTAGAGCCGTGCGCCAGGGTACTGGAAGTTCTGAAAACGGGTAAAGCCATTATCAACGATGCCTCTCATATTCACTCTCTGGGCATTGACGTGGTAGCTAACATGTGCCCTCTCTACCATCAAAATGAACTGATTGGCGCGGTGGCCATTTTTCGCAACACAACCGAAATAGCAAAATTAACCCGGGAACTAGAAAGGTTTAAATCACTAACCAGATCCTTGCAAGCTAAATTACACCAGCGCACACGGCTTCCCGAGCCATTTAGCAAAATTGTAGGTATCAATTCCCACTTCGTCAAGATTCTTGAAGTTGCAGCCCAGGTTGCTGCCACGGACACTCCAGTATTAATCCAAGGAGAAAGCGGTGTGGGAAAGGAAGTTTTGGCAAGAGCCATCCACGAAAGCAGCCCTCGCGCCCAGGGACCGTTTATTAAAATAAACTGCGCAGCCATTCCCGAACAGTTACTGGAAAGCGAATTATTTGGCTACGAGGAAGGAGCCTTTACGGGCGCCAGACGGGGAGGGAAGAGAGGAAAATTTGAGGTGGCCAATAAAGGTACCCTGCTGCTGGATGAAATAGGTGATATGAGCCTTACCATGCAGGCCAAGCTACTGCGGGTGCTGCAGGAAAAAGAATTTGAACGCCTGGGAGGAAACAGGCCCATTAAGGTCGACGTGCGAATTATCGCGGCCACTAATCGCAATCTGCAGGAACTAGTCCTGAACAAACAATTCCGTCAAGATCTGTATTACCGGATCAATGTAATGCCAATCACCATACCGCCACTAAGGGAGAGAAAAGATGACATAGGTCTGCTAACCACGCATTATTTAGAAAAATTGGGCGAGAAATATGGACGAGTTTTGACTTGTTCCCCCGATACCATGGATATCTTCTACAGCTATTCGTGGCCGGGAAACATCCGCGAGCTGCAAAATGTGCTGGAACATGCTGCCATCATGTGCCCGGACAATCTGATCATGCCTCAGCATCTCCCTGCTTACCTGTACAATCATCTGCCGGCCACCTTTCTTCAAAAACAATCCAGCATTAACTTAAAAAATTTACTGGCCGAACTTGAGGAAAAAGCCATCCGCTCTGCCCTAGAAATTACCAAGAACAACAAGACCAAGGCAATGACCTTACTTGGACTCTCCCGTCGCGCCTTTTATCAGAAATTAAGGAAATATAACATCCAAGCGTAGGGGAGACCGTTGGTTAGACAGCCAAAACCCAAAAATTGACAGAACGGGAAACCGTCCTGTACCTATGTCGCCGTAACCTGGGCCGCCCCCTCAGGAGCAGTTGCCAGGTGGACCCACCGCTTGCGGTTCACCGCCAGAACAGTGAACACGGCCTGGAATGTAGTTTTGAGCAGGCCCCAGTAGCGGGCACGGCGCGAGACCCTGAGCCAGCGGGCCAGCTCGCCGTTTTGGGGGTTCGATGAGGGCGCGGGTGCGTGTCCTGCTTGTACTCGGGCGTCTGGCCTGTAGAAATGGCCGCCACGAATTCAGATGGGTTCCGGGACCGCCCCCTAACTTCTACTAAATGTTCACCTGCCGGTAAATTGGGGGGCCCTTTTTTCCAAAAATGCAGCCAGTCCTTCCCTGTGGTCCTCAGTCTGCATACAGATGCTCTGCGCAAAGGCTTCATTGGCCAGAGCAGTCTCCAGGTCCGCCTGCAACCCATTATTTATCAACATTTTGGCCAGTCCAAGAGCCTGGGTGGGCCCCTGGGCCAGCCTGGCGGCCAAATCGAATACTTCCTTTTCCAGGTTTTCTTTTTCGACCACTTTGTTAATCAAACCCATGCTCAAAGCTTCCTCAGCGTCAATGATGCGCCCGGTGAAAACCAGTTCCTTGGCTCTGGCCAGCCCTACTGCGCGCGGCAAAAAATAGCTTCCGCCGGCATCAATGGCCAGGCCTACCTGTACAAACACCTGGCCGAACTTTGCTTCCTTGACCGCGATAATTAGGTCTGCCGCCAGGGCCAGATTAAATCCGGCCCCCATGGCGTAACCGTTGACGGCAGCAATAACGGGTTTCTCCAGGTCGCGCATGGCCAGAATGACCCGGCCTGCCTCCATCACATAATTCCGTCCCTCTACCGTTGTCATTCCCTTCTTCATGGCTTTAATATCGCCGCCGGCACAGAAGGCTCGGCCGGCTCCGGTGATGACCACAACCTTACAATCCTCATCAGCCCGTGCCCGTTCCATGGCCCGGGTGATTTCCCGGGCCATGGAGAGACTCAGCGCATTTAAGCTTTCCGGGCGGTTTAAAGTAATGGTGGCTATCCCGTTTGTACAGTTATAGGTAATTTCGGTAAAATCCACAGCCTTACCCCCTGTCTAAACTTACCTGGCAGCCTGAACTGCTTCGGTCCAGTGCCTTACCAGGCTTTGACCACCGGATCGTAATAGCCTAGTGATAGTGCCGTCCTCGTTGGCAAGATTGGTAAACAAAAAATCCTGTAAATCGACATTCCTATTTGTACTCATAGAACCCACGGCCGGTCTTACGGCCATAGTGGCCAGCTCGCACCAGCTTGCGCAACAAGGGAGCCGGGCGGTATTTCGAATCGCCTGTTTCGTTATAAAGGGTTTCAATAACCATCAATAAAACGTCAAGCCCGATCAGGTCGGCCAAAGCCAGCGGTCCCATCGGGTGATTGGCCCCCAGTTTCATCCCTAGATCAATGTCTTCGCGGCTGGCAATACCTTCCTGGAGAACGAAAATTGCCTCATTGATCATCGGCACCAGAATTCTGTTCACGGCAAAAAGGGGGGCCTCTTTAACGGTAATACAAGTCTTGCCAAAGCTTTGACAGATTTCTTTAGCGAGATGGTAAGTTTCATCGGATGTATCATAGCCCCGGACAATTTCCACCAGTTCCATTACCGGCACCGGGTTAAAGAAGTGGGTGCCGATAACCCGGTCTGGCCGCCTGGTAACCGAAGCCATTTCGGTTATGCTTAAGCCCGAAGTGTTGGAGCAAAACACCACCTCCGGGCGGCAAATTTGGTCAATTGCCCGGTATAACTCCTTTTTCTGTTCCATATTCTCAGTAATCGCTTCAAAAACCAGGTCGGCTTCCTTTATTTCCTCCAGGCCAACGGTGGGCTTGAATCTGTTCATAATCTCATCCACGGAATCTTTAATTTTTCCCCTGGCAGACAAGCGTTCCAGGCTCTTCCGGATAGTATTTAATCCCCGGTCCACAAATTCCTTTTGGACATCAGTAAGAATAACCGTGTAACCTGCCGTTGCTGCGACTTGGGCAATTCCCGAACCCATAGTTCCCGCTCCAACAACAACAATTGTCTGCACAGGCATGCTTGGTTTGACCTCCTTCTCCATCGGTAGGGAAATTCGCTACCCAATCATTTCGATAACCGTCGCCATGGCCGGACCGCCACCAACGCACAGGGACGCGACCCCGTACCGCCCACCCCGACGCCGCAGTTCCGATAGAAGGGTAACGATAATACGGATCCCGGTACACCCCACCGGGTGGCCGAGAGCGATACCGGACCCATTGGCATTTACCCGGTCCATATCCAGCTTCAGTTCCCGGTTCACGGCCAGGAACTGAGCGGCAAAGGCCTCGTTGATCTCAAAATAGTCAATCTGTTCCATTCGCAGCCCCGCATATTTCAACGCTTTGGGAATGGCGTAAACCGGCCCGATGCCCATGATTTCAGGAGCGACACCCACTGAGGCGGTGGCAACTATTCTTGCCAGGGGTTTAATGCCTAGTTCTCGGGCCCTGGATTCAGCCATCAGGACGAGTGCAGCTGCGCCATCGTTTATCCCGCTCGCATTACCCGCCGTAACCGTACCGCCTTCTTTGAATACGGGCGGGAGTTTGGAGAGAATTTCCAGAGAAGTATCCGGACGCGGGTGTTCGTCGTTGTAGACCACCGCGGCCCCTTTCCTGGTCTTCACTTCTACCGGAACAATCTCCTCTCTGAATTTTCCTTCCCGTATGGCGGCTACCGCACGCTGGTGGCTTAGAAGAGCCAGCTGGTCCTGCTCTTGGCGGGTGATGCCGTATCTTTCGGCCAGATTCTCGGCAGTCACTCCCATGTGATAGCCATGGAAGGCATCATGCAAGGCGTCGTAAAGCAGCGCGTCCTCCAGCCGCGCGTGTCCCATCCGGTATCCCGTACGCACCCCCATGAGCAGGTAAGGCACCTGGGACATGCTTTCCATGCCCACAGCGAGGCTTACCCTCGACTTCCCAAGCATAATCTGCTGGGCAGCAATCTCCACCGCCCGCATTCCAGAGGCACACTGCTGTTCCACAGTAACGGCAGCTGCTTCCACCGGAATGCCGCATTTCAGCTGCACCTGCCGGGCAGGGTTACCTTTTACCCCTTCCTTGTAAACCATCCCGGCCACCACGTCCTCAATTTGCTCAGGATTTGTCCCAGCGCGCTGCATGGCCGCGCGGGCCGCCACCACTCCGAGGTCCACCGCTGAAACATCCTTCAGGCTCCCCAGAAAATCCCCAATAGGAGTTCTGGCTGCGCCAACAATTACCATATTTTCCATTACTTGCACCTCTTGTATTGCTAATTATCTTTAATCCCCGCCAGATCTTTCGCCAGTCCGGCCTTATAGGACAAGTTGCCCTGGCGAAGCATCATGATGCGCTGGGCCTGGGGAGACCCGGCCCCATGCATGGCTTCCACCACTGCCGTGCCACCGGTAAGACACTCTATGAGCCTGAAAAGCCTCATCCGATCCTCCGCTCTGGTGCCGGCCACACCTACCAGATATTTTTCGAGATAGCCGCCGATCTCTGGACTGCGTAAATCGGCCTCCGAGGGCATGGTGGCCAGCAGACCCCCGGCCAGGTCATGGGCAAGACGGCAAATCTCGTAAACCATTCTGGTAGTATTCAGTTTCACCACATTGGCCAGCAGGGTATCAGCCATGTAAGCCCCAGAAGCCGTGCGGTATCCTTCAGAAGAGCAGGCCACCGAACCGGAATACAGGGTCTCAGTAAGGTGGATCATTTCCACCAGTTTATCCCGCACGTGGGAAGCCTTATCTACACCGTTATACAGGGCTAAGGCATAACTGGCCCCGATGATTACGTCAGCAATGCCGCCTTTGCACGCACCATAATTCTGACGGTGGGCAGAAGCGAAACGCTCCACAAAAAGTCCGGCAAAATCGTATTCTCCACACATATAGACCCGTTCCCAAGGCACAAAAACATCATTGAATATGGCCAAACATTCCCCGCCCACCGCCGCAAACTGGGCGTTGCCCTTGTCGATATCCCAGCTTTCCGTCTTGCGGAGGTCATTGGTCTGCCGCCCGAAAACATAAATTATGCCCGGAGTGTTAACGGGAAGAGAGAAAACCACCGCGTATTCCTTATCCTTTTCCCTGAGACTGACGGTGGGGAAAACCATTACCTCATGGGCAGATGTAACTCCCGTCAAGTGGGCCTTGGCTCCGCGCACCACAATACCGTCTTTGTTCTGGCTGACCACATGCAAATACAAATCCTTATCGGCCTGTTCTCCGGGAGACAGGCTACGGTCCCCCTTGACATCGGTCATGGCCCCAATAACCACGAGATTCTTTTCTTGAACCATCTGCAGGTATTCTTTAAACCTTTCATGGTAATTAGTACCGTACTTGCGGTCGATCTCATAGGTCACAGAATAAGTAGCATTCAGCGCATCCATACCCGCACAGCGTTGAATACAACATCCTGTCTTCTGATTAATCATACGGAGCATTTTTACCTTCTTCAGCAAATCCTCTCGGCTTTGGTGGATGTGATTAAACCTGCTAATTTTCTTGCCTGTTAAGTGCGAGGTGGCCAGCATGAGGTCTTCATGTTCGGGCTGACAGGAAAGTTCATAAGTCTTGGCCACGGCATTAATATGAGGCTGAAAAAGGGGTTCCCTAACCGAATTTTTTCTTTTCTTACCAAAGGCGTATATTTCCAGATTCAGGGCCTCAATGCTTTGCACGTAATCCTCGGCTGTAACGATAGGTTTATCTACAGGCGTGGTAACGGCCACAACCACTCACTCCTTTGACCCGTCCTTGACCGCGCGGCTTAGGGCATTCCCAGGCAGGTTATCGTGGCGTTAACGGCCACCCTATTTTTAACACGTTGAGCCGGCTAAATTCCCTGTAGAGAAATCCGATCCGCTCTATTGAGAGAAGGGGTGCCCGCACCCCTTCTCCCCGGTTGAAAAACTCTAGTCATAGAACTGCGGCGCCTTCCTCAGACCCTCATACTGGGCCGGGTCATGCCCAAAAAATACCTGCGCATTATATTTACGCTGCAGCAACCTAACCTTTTCCACATTGCTGATGAACCCCTGACTATCGTAGCATAAACCGGGCACATTGGGGGGTGGCCCATAGTTCTTGCTGCTGTAAATACCGTCCGAGGTAAAGATCACCGTACCGGTGTTTTCCGTATGCACAATCATGCCCAGCACTCCGGGCGTGTGACCGGGCTGGATGAAAAGCTCCAGGCCTTTGGCAATCTCCATGTCCTGCGCCACCGGTTGGTAAACGATTCCCGGGATATTACTGAAGTCAGCCTTAACATAAGCCCCCACATTTGGATCCGGGCCAATATTGGTCACATAAAAGGCATACATGGCCTCCGGTTTGCTCACTATGACATTTCTGCCTGCCTTCGTTCCGCTGAAGAGGTCGATATTTCCGGCGTGATCCATATGCAAATGGGAAACGACTAACAGATCAATATCATCCGGCTTTAAGCCCAGTTCAGCCAGGCGGTCCTTCAATGCCACTTCTTTAGTCCAGGGGAAGACTGACTGTAAACTCTTGGGCCATCTGGTTCTCCATTCCGGACTGCACCCACAATCATAAAGTACCCGTCCCAACGTAGGGTGTTCCACCAAGACCGCGTAGGTAGGAAGGGCCACCCAATTAGCCGGAGGAGTTTTGTTCTCGACCGTACCCGGTCTGGGCGCCGTGACCAGCCAAACCTCATCGCATTCAATGATACCCAAATCCAGAATATAGAACCTGATCCCTGACACAATAACCCACTCCTTTTTATTGATTAAAGTCCTTAACGTTAGGGGTTCCGTAATGCGTACCTTGAACCTGGCCAGCCAAGATCCAATCCATCTTCCGGCTGATAACCACCTCCTGCCTTCCCCGCAAGTGGCGGAAGATGAGGTCCGTGCCACATTCGCCGCCTGACGCGACCAAACCCCGGCAGCCTCGCCCCGGACCCACCCCCTGGGGAAAACCTGGCTACGCTGCCGACGAACCGTGTCACCACAACGGCAGAGGATGCGTCAATGCTACGATTTAGCACGTTCCTTTTCTCTATCCTGGAGGACCCGCCAAAGAATCTTACCAGAAGCTGTTTTCGGTAATTCGTTTATAAACTCTATTATTCTGGGATACTCGTAAGCAGCCATGCGTTGCTTACACCAATCGCGCAGTTCATTGGCAACGTCATCCAGCCTTAACGCCCCCTGTTCAACCTTCTTTTGCACTTCGGCACTGGGGACCACATAAGCTTTGACCTCTTCCCCCACCCTCGGGTCGGGGGTAGCCACAACGCAGACCCCTGCGACCGCCGGATGGGCATACATCTTGTTCTCGAGGGCTGCAGGCCACACCTTGTACCCTGCCCGGTTGATCATTCTTTTTACTCTATCCGTAATGTAGAAATATCCGTCCTCATCCATGTACCCCAGGTCCCCACTGCGGAAGTATTTCTTGCCTTCAATTTCAATAAAGGCCTCTCTGGTCTCTTCCGGCTTATTCCAGTATTCGAGGAATATGTTCGGAGCATGTACGACGATCTCTCCCTGTTCGCCTGGCGACAACAGTTTTCCGGTTTCAGGCTCAATAATCAAAGCGTCTGCGCCAAAATGCGGAACCCCGACGCAGCCAAACTTAACACGATGATGGGGAACCCAGTGTGTTTGGGAAAAGGACTCGGTATAACCGTAAACCTCTGTATAATCGATGCCTGTCAACGCCCTTAATTTTTCCGCAACCGCTTCCGGCATCGGCGCTCCGCCCCCGGCGGAAACCAATAAGGAGGATAAATCGTATCGTTCAAGATCTGGTAAGTTCAGTAGGTCAGTTACGACCGTAGGAATGTTCATCCAGAAAGTTGGGCGATACTTATGTATCATTTCCGCGGCTCTCCTGGGATCCCATCTGGCCATGAGAACCACAGAAGCGCCTATCTCGTGCGCGGCGTAAATATTATGGACCATCCCTGTAACGTGAAAAACTGCTACCGTCGAAAAGTTAACCTCGCTGGAAACGCGGTTGTTCCAGGCTATTGAGCCCAAGATGCTCGGCCACATGCTTCTGTAAGTATGCACTACTCCTTTGGGGACACCGGTCGTACCCGAGGTATAAATAATCAACGCAGGGTCGTCAACACCCGACACTGGTTCAGGCGGTTGCTGGCGCTGAGATACTACCTCGCTCCAGGGTATGACATCTTGTTCAGGGATTGGGGGTGCTGTCAAGATTCCTTCTGGAGGCTCAGGCTGGGGTTCGTCTGGCAAGTAATCTTTCCAGTGCCCACAGATAACATGTCTTACGTTCGTCCGACCTAAGACTGAAAATATGTCGTCAACCCTGTCAGACAGGCAAATCACCACTTCTGCTCCACTATCCTTCAACACATACTCAATTTCATCCGCTGAGAGTAGGGGATTGACGGAGGTAAGAACAGCATTTGCCCGCAGAACGCCAAAAGCGCAAACGTGCCAGTGGGGAGCATTACCGATGCAAACTGCTACTCGCGAACCTTTATTAATTAGTTTGGACAGGTATCCCGCGAGATTGATTGCACTCTGGTACAGCTCCTGATAGGTAATTGCTCTCCCGTAAAAGATGACAGCGGCCTTATCAGGGAAGCGCAACGCATTTTTTTCAATAATATCAAATATAGAAACCAATGGGTAATCCAGTTGTCTTGGCAGCCCGCGGGGCCAATACTTAAACCATGGTCTTGTCGGCGGAGCACCGCCGGCATATGCGAATCGATGCTCTTGTTTCACTGGGATACAACCCCCTTCTCCAAAATTTTTATCAAGAATTTGCACTCTTCTGCTATGACAATTCACCTTTCCTCCCCAAGCCAGAATTTTTTCACGCCAAACACTACTCGTTATGTGTTGAAGCTTAGCAAGTAACGTGCCCGGCAAACAAAGGGCCGAACGCGCCTGCAGGGGGCGCTCCCTGGGTGCGTGAGACCCTGGTGGAGGCCGCCTGGGCCGCCCCATAGGCATGCGGAGTTTCCTTTGTCATGGTGCGCCGTATACTTTATATACATATCCAAAACTTTCTAACAATACAATTCCGGAGAGGTATATATACTTTTTATACAGCTTTTGACGTTCTTGGCGGCTGGACTGTATACTTTCTATACCCTATGTTCCGCCGCGCATGGACCACCTCCCCCACCTACGCCGCCTTCAGCCAGCCGTCCCGCCCCCAGAAGACATGTGGCGCACAAAGAAACCTGGCCACCCTGGAGCGCATCCAGAGGAGGCACCACGGGTGGCACGGAGGGAGGCAACCTGGGCGCGACATCCTGGAGATTTTCGAGCACTGGCAGGCGGGAACGAGCTTTAGAGCCATCGCACGGAGCCTGGGCCCGCGTGGAACGCTCCGTGCCCTGCGTTCGGGAAAGTTTCTGGCGGGGCCGGGAATTCGCCAGTAAGGAGGAGGCCAACCGGGAGGCGATGAGGTGGTGCCTGGAGGTGGCGGACCGGAGGACCCCCGGCACCACCCGCCAGCGCCCTCTGGAGCTGTTCGGACAGGAGGAGCCGGCCCACCTGCTCCCCCTGCCCGCCGAGCTCCGGGAAATGCGGGAGTGGAGTACCGCGAAGGTGGCGCCGGAGCGCAGGTGCAAGGTGGCCAAGGCCTTCTACTCGGTCCCCCGGCGCCAGGAATTGGGACACCCTCGCAGGTGCAAAGGTACCTATTTCCTGAGCAAAAATCTTTGAATTTTTCCGCTGGGGGTCTTGGGCAACTGTGCGACGAACTCAATTTCCCGCGGGTATTCGTGAGCCGAAAGGCGCTTCTTCACGAAGTCGCTCAATTCTTCGGCCAGGGCATCGCTGGCTGAAAACCCCTGTTTTAACACCACGTAGGCCTTTACGATTTCTCCGCGCAGTTCATCGGGCTTCCCTACCACGGCCGCCTCGGCCACCGCCTCGTGCTGCATCAAAGCGCTCTCCACTTCAAACGGGCCGATGCGGTAGCCTGCGCTCAGGATAATGTCGTCCGAACGGCCGGTGAAAAAGAAGTACCCGTCTTCATCCACCTTCGCGGCGTCCCCGGTGAGGTAATACCTGCCGTTGGCCGTAAATCTCTCCCCGGTGCGCCCTTCGTCGTTCCAGTAACGGCGGAACCAGAACAGAGGGGACTGCGCAACATCCACGGCCAGTTCTCCTTCTTGGTTTGGTCCCAACTCGCGCCCTTCTCCATCGACCACCACGACCCTGAACCCCGGCATGGCTTTACCCATTGACCCCGGTCTTATTTCTTCTTCCAGTTCGGGCAGGTGGTGGTTGTTCACTACCATCCCCAGCTCCGTCTGGCCATAGTGATCGTAAACGGGAACTCCCCACATTTCTTTCGTCCAGGCGATGACTTTGGGATTCAAAGGCTCCCCCGCGCTGGAGGCCACCCGAAGGGAAAGCCTGGCCCGCCTGGCCAGGTCATCCCCGGCGGCGATAATGGCCCGGTAAGCCGTGGGTGCGGCGGCAAGATTGGTGACGCGGTACTTCTCCAAAATTTTATAGGTGCCGAGGGGGCTGAAGGGGGCGTTGTAAAACAAGGTGGCCTTGCCCATCAAAAGAGGCCCCATCAGATTGTAGTAAAGACCGTACGCCCACCCGGGGTCGGCCAGGTTCCAGTACATGTCGTCTTCCCGGAGGTCCAGGCCGAACCGCATGTAGGCTTCAAAGGAAGCCAGAGCCTTCACCGGAATTTCGACGCCCTTGGGATTACCGGTGGTCCCCGAAGTATACAACAGAATCATGAGGTCGTCCCCGCAAACGGATACCGGGTTTGCCAACGATTTGCCGTTCTCCAGCTCGTGCCAGAAACTGTAGTCTCCTTTTTCGATTCCCGTCCCTCGCGGACCGGCCACCGTTATAACGTCGATGGAACCAATTCCATCCGCGCCAATATCCGCCAGCTTGTTCCGGTTGTTCGCGTCGGTAATCACCAGACGTGCCTTGCTGTCCTGCAAGCGGTAACTGATCGCGTCCGGCCCGAAGGCGGTAAAGAGCGGGAGGTACACGGCCCCCAGGCGCCAGACGGCCAGGGCGGCAATTACCAGTTCGGGAGTTTTGGGCAGCATGACGGCCACCCGGTCGCCCTTCTGCACTCCCAGGGCTTGCAAAAACCCGGCCAACTTGCTCGAAAGCTCACGCAACTCGGCAAAGGTGAATTTCGCGCTCTCTCCCAGGGCGCTTTCGTAAAACAAAGCGACCTTGTCCGGGGTCCGGGCGTGCCGGTCGCATAGCAGGTGAGCGACCGAAACGCCTTCTCCGGCGTATTCTTTTAACCAGAAAGAAACGGCATCTCGGGGCGTCTTCATTAAACTTTCACCCTCTCTTTTCTGTACCGTATAGGCTACGACACTTTGGTAATCCTGCACGCGGCGGGACATGGAAGTCAAAGAAAGCCCGGCGGGGCCAGGTTGACCCGCCGGGGTCCTTCAGTGCGGAAAAGGGTTTTTGAATTTCTCTTTCCGCAAGCGAAGGGATCACGTGCCGCTGAACCGCGCCTGGCGCTTTTCGAGAAAGGCCGCGATGCCCTCTTCCCGGTCCCGGGTGGCGAAGGTAAGGGCGAAGAGGTCCGCCTCCAGGGCCAGGGCCCGATCGATGTCCATCTGGGTACCGGCGTTGACGGCCTCCTTGGTCAGGCGCACGGCCACCGGGCCCCGGGAGGCGATGCGGCGCGCCAGGTCTTTGCAGAAGTCCAGGAGCTGCTCGGCCGGCACCACGTGGTTCACCAGGCCGATGGCCTTCGCCCGTTCCGCGTCGATCATGTCGGCGGTAAAGAGTATCTCCTTGGCCAGGCCCATGTTCACCAGCCGCGGCAGGCGCTGGGTGCCGCCGAACCCGGCCATGATGCCCAGGTTGACCTCCGGCTGGCCGAACTTCGCCTTTTCCGAGGCCACCCTGATGTCGCAGGCCATGGCCAGCTCGCAACCCCCGCCCAGGGCGAAGCCGTTGACGGCCGCGATGACCGGCTTGGCCAGATTCTCGATGCGGCTCAGCACCCGCTGGCCTAGTTGTGCGAATTCCCGGGCCTCCATGGGCGTGAGGTTCTGCATGAAGGCGATGTCGGCGCCCGCCACGAAGGCCCGGTCCCCGGCCCCGGTGATGATGATCACCGCCACCTCGCTGTCCCGCTCGAGCTGCTCTATCGCCTCACCCAGCTCGCGCACCGTTTCTCCGTTCAGGGCGTTGAGGACCTTGGGGCGGTTGATGGTGAGCACCGCCACCGGGCCGTCCTTTTCCACGAGCACATTGTTCCAGGTCATGCCACGCACCCCCTAACCGTAAGTGTAGAACCCGCGGCCTGCTTTTCGGCCCAGCCAGCCGGCGGCCACGTATTTCTTGAGGAGCGGGCAGGGCCGGTACTTGGGATCGCCCAGCCCCTTGTAGAGCACCTCCAGGATGGCCAGCACCGTATCCAGCCCGATGAGGTCCGCCAGGGCCAGGGGCCCCATGGGGTGGTTCATGCCGAGCTTCATGACCTGATCCACCGCCTCGGGGGTGGCCACTCCCTCGTACACGCAGTAGATGGCCTCGTTGATCATGGGAATGAGCACGCGGTTGGAGACGAAGCCGGGCGAATCGTTGACCTCGACCGGGACCTTGCCCATTTTCTCGGCCGTTTCCTTGACCACGGCGAAGGTCGCGTCGGAAGTCGCCAGGCCGCGGATGACCTCCACGAGCTTCATCACCGGCACGGGGTTCATAAAGTGCATGCCGATGACCTTGTCGGGCCGCTTCGTGACGGCCGCGATCTCGGTGATGGGCAGCGAGGAGGTGTTGGTGGCCAGGATGGTTTCCGGCTTGCAGGCCCGGTCCAGCTCCCGGAAAACCCCGCACTTGACCTCCATGTTCTCCACCACGGCCTCGATGACCAGGTCCGCGTCCGCAGCGTCGGCCAACCGGGTGGAAGGGCGGATGCGCCCCATGACGGCGCCCTTCTCTTCCTCTGTGAGGCGGCCCTTGCTCACGTCCCGGGCCAGGTTCTTCTCGATGACCGCCATGCCCCGGGCCACCAGATCGTCGTTCAGGTCGTTGAGGGTGACCCGGTACCCGGCCTGGGCCGCCACCTGGGCGATGCCGGAACCCATCTGGCCGGCCCCGGCCACGAAAATCTCGTTCACCGTCAAGCTCCTCTCCCCCTTCGATATGGCTGTACGGAGGTGCGCCGCCGCCCGGCCACGACCCGCCGCCCCTTTACACGGCGCGCCCCTGTCAGTCCGCCCGCTCCACGACCAGAGCCACGCCCATGCCGCCGCCGATGCACATGGTGGCTAGGCCGTAGCGGCCGCCCCGGCGCAGGAGTTCGTGGATCAGGGTCACTAGGATGCGCGTGCCGCTGGCGCCGATGGGGTGGCCCAGGGCCACGGCCCCGCCGTTGACGTTGAGTTTCTCTGCCGGCAGCTCCAGTTCGCGTGCGATGGCCACCGACTGCACCGCGAAGGCCTCGTTGGCCTCGATGAGGTCCAGGTCCGCCACGGTGAGCCCGGCCCTGGCCAGGACTTTGCGGGTGGCGGGAACGGGGCCCAGGCCCATGTAGGCCGGGTCCACGCCCGCGGCCGCGAAGGCGCGCAAAACGACCATGGGCTTCAGGCCCAGCTCCCGGGCCTTTTCCGCGCTCGTGACCACCACGGCTGCGGCCCCGTCGTTGATGCCCGAGGCGTTGCCGGCCGTGACCGTGCCGTCGGGTTTGAAGGCGGGACGTAAGGCCGCCAGCTTCTCCATGCTGGTGTCGCGGCGGGGGTGCTCGTCCGTAGCGAAGGGCGCCGGAGGCCCCTTCTTCTGGGGCACGTTGACGGGAACGATCTCCTCCCGGAAGCGGCCGGCGTCGATGGCCGCCACGGCCTTCCGGTGGCTGGCCAGGGCGAAGGCGTCCTGCTCCTCCCTGGTGATGCCGTACTTCGCGGCGATGTTCTCGGCCGTAATGCCCATGTGGGCGTCCACGAAGGCGCACCAGAGGCCGTCCTTGATCATTTCGTCGATCAGGTTGGCGGGGCCCATGCGGTAGCCGGTGCGGGCACCGTCCAGCAGGTAGGGGGCGCGGCTCATGCTCTCGATGCCGCCGGCCACCACGATGTCGGCCTCTCCGCTGCGCACCGCCTGCATGGCCAGGCCCACGCTCTTCAGCCCGGACCCGCAGACCTTGTTGACGGTCACCGCGGGCACCTCGTAGGGGATGCCGGCCTTCACCGCGGCCTGGCGCGCCGGGTTCTGGCCCAGGCCGGCCTGGAGCACATTGCCCATGACCACCTCGTCTACCTGCTCGGGCCGTACCCCCGCCCGGGCCAGGGCCTCCTTGATCACGGCGGCGCCCAGGTCCACCGCCGGCACCGCGGACAGGCCGCCCAGGAAGCTGCCCACCGCGGTACGCACGGCACTGACGATTACCGCTTCCCTCATGTGGCGTCCTCCTTTTAGCGCAGCAGCTGGTTGGCGATGATGATGCGCTGCACCTCGCTGGTTCCTTCGTAGATTTCGGTTATTTTGGCGTCGCGCATCATGCGCTCCACGGGGTACTCGCGGGTGTAGCCGTAGCCGCCGTGGATCTGCACGGCCTTGACGGTCACGTCCATGGCCGTCTCCGCAGCGTAGAGTTTGGCCATGGAGGACTCCTTGATGTAGGGCAGGCCGGCGTCCTTGAGGTAGGCGGCCTGGTAGGTGAGCAGGCGTGCGGCCTCGATGCGCGTGGCCATGTCCGCCAGCATCCACTGGATGCCCTGGAACTTGGCTATGGGCTGGCCGAACTGCTCCCGCTGCTTGGCGTAGTTCAGGGCCTGCTCGAAGGCCCCCTGGGCGATGCCCACGGCCTGGGCCGCGATGCCGATGCGGCCGCCGTCCAGGGTTTCCATGGCGATTCTGAAGCCCTGTCCTTCCTCGCCGAGGAGGTTGGCCTTTGGCACGCGGCAGTTCTCGAAGATCAGTTCGTAGGTGGGCGAGGACCTGATGCCCAGCTTCTTCTCCTTCTTGCCGAAGGAGAAGCCCGGCGTGCCCTTTTCCACGATGAAGGCGCAAATACCCTTGTGCTTCTTGGCCCGGTCCACGGTGGCGAAGATGATGTAGACGTCCGCGTAGTAGGCGTTGGTGATGAAGATCTTGGTGCCGTTCAGGACGTAAGCATCGCCGTCCAGTCGGGCCGAGGTGGAGATGGCCGCGGCGTCGGTGCCCGCGTGGGGTTCAGTGAGGCCCAGGGCCCCCAGCTTCTTACCCTCCGCCATGGGTACCAGGTACTTTTTTTTCTGCTCCTCGGTGCCGAAGGCGTACACGGGCCAGGCCCCCAGGGAGACGTGGGCCGAAAGGGTCACTCCAGTGGAGGCGCAGACCCGGGAGAGTTCCTCCACCGCGATGGCGTAGGCCACGTTCCCCATCCCGGTGCCGCCGTATTCCTCCGGAAAGGGAATGCCCGTCAGGCCCAGCTCGCCCATTTTGTAGAAAATCTCGATGTCGAAGCGCTCTTCCTCGTCACGCTCGGCGGCGCTGGGCCCCACTTCCTTCTCGGCGAAGTCGCGCACGGTCTTGCGGAGCAGTTCCTGCTCCTCGGTCAGGCGAAAGTCCAAACAACTCCCCTCCCTTACAGACTTGTTAACACACCGGCCCTCTCCCGAGGCGGCCACCCGATGGGCAAAGCCCGGACCGTAGGCCGCCCCCTCGGGACGGGCGGCCCACGGTGCCGCGCCGCCGGACGCGGCCCGAAAAGGGTTCGGCACTCCGACACCCGCAGGTGGCCGGCACAGCCCGGCCCCCGGCTCACACCTTGACGTGCTCACGGATCCACGCCGCGATGGCCTCGATGGGCGTGCCCGGGGTGAAAATTTCGTCCACCACCCCGCGCTCCTTGAGTTCCGCCATGTCACGCTCGGGAATGATGCCGCCGGCAATGAACAGGATGTCGTTGGCGTTCTTCTCCTTCAGCAGGTCCCGAATCATGGGCAGCAGGGTCATGTGGGCCCCCGACAGGATGGAAGCCCCGATCACGTCCACGTCCTCCTGAATGGCGGCCTGGACCACCTGCTCGGGGGTCTGGTGCAGGCCCGTATAGATGACCTCCATGCCCGCGTCCCTGAGGCCCCGGGCCACCACCTTGGCGCCGCGGTCGTGGCCGTCCAGGCCGGGCTTGGCAATCAGAACCCGAATCTTGCGCATTTCTTCCCCTCCCCCCTACCGCCGCACCTCGGGCCGGCGCGCTCGCAGTACGGATCCGGACGCCGGCCCGCAAAAAAACGCTGCGGTGCGGCGGCATGCTCAGAAAATGGGCCTCTCGCGGTACTCGCCGAAGACGTCCTTCAACACCTGGATGATCTCGCCCAGGGTGGCGTAGACGCGCACCGCGTCCAGGATGTAGGGCATCAGGTTTTCGGTGCCCCGGGCCGCATCCTTTAAGGCCGCCAGCCGGCGCTCGACCTGTTCGTTGTCCCGCTCGCGGCGCAGGCGCTGCAGTCTGGCCACCTGCTCCTCTTCGACCTTGGGGTCGATGTAGAGGATCTCGATGTCCAGCTTCTCGTCGGGGTCCACGTACTCGTTGACGCCCACGATGATGCGCTCTTTTTTATCCACGGCCTGCTGGTAGCGGTAGGCCGCGTCCGCAATCTCCTGCTGGAAGAAGCCCGCCTCGATGGCCGGGATCACGCCGCCCAGCTGCTCGATCTTGCGGAAGTATTCCTCGGCCTCGGCCTCCATCTGGTTGGTGAGGGCCTCCACGAAGTAGGATCCCGCCAGCGGGTCGATGGTGTTGACCACCCCGGTCTCGTGGGCGATGATCTGCTGGGTGCGCAGCGCGATGGTCACCGCCTTCTCGGTGGGCAGGGCCAGCACCTCGTCCATGGAGTTGGTGTGCAGGGACTGGGTGCCACCCAGCACCGCGGCCAGGGCCTCGAAGGCCGTGCGCACAATGTTGTTCTCCGGCTGCTGGGCCGTCAGGGAGCAGCCGGCAGTCTGGGTGTGGAAGCGTAAAAGCCACGACCGGGGGTTCTTGGCGCCGTACTTCTCCTTCATGTAGCGGGCCCAGATCCTTCGGGCCGCCCGGAACTTGGCGATCTCCTCGAAAAAGTCCATGTGGCTGTTGAAGAAGAAGGACAGGCGCGGCGCGAATTCGTCCACGTCCAGGCCGCGCGCGATGCCGGCCTCCACATAGGCAAAGCCGTCGGCCAGGGTGAAGGCCAGTTCCTGCACCGCCGTGGCCCCGGCCTCCCGGATGTGGTATCCGCTGATGCTGATGGTGTTCCACAGGGGCACATACTTGGCCCCGTACTCGAAGGTGTCCACGATCAAGCGCATGGAGGGTTCGGGCGGGAAGATCCAGGACTTCTGGGCGATGTACTCCTTGAGGATGTCGTTCTGGATGGTGCCGCGCAGCTTGTGGGCGGGAACGCCCTGCTTTTCGGCCGTGGCGATGTACATGGCCCACAATACGGCGGCCGGGCCGTTGATGGTCATGGAAGTGCTGACCTGATCCAGGGGAATGCCGTCGAAGAGGGTCTCCATGTCGGCCAGCGAGGAAACGGCCACGCCGCACCGCCCCACCTCGCCCCTGGCCCGGGGGTGGTCCGAATCGTAACCGTAAAGGGTGGGAAAGTCAAAGGCCACGGAAAGCCCGGTCTGCCCCCGCGCCAGAAGGAACTTGTAGCGCTCGTTGGTTTCCCTGGCCGTGGCAAAACCCGAGAACTGGCGCATGGTCCACAGGCGGCCCCGGTGCATGTTGCGGTACACGCCCCTGGTGAAGGGGTACTCGCCCGGAAAGCCCAGGTCCCGGAGGTAGTCGAGATTGGCCACGTCCTCCGGGGTGTACAGGCTCTTGATGGGCACGCCCGACACGGTGGTGAATACGGGCTGGCGGTCGCAGCACTCCCGGCGGTACTTCTCTTCCCACTCCATCCTCTTGCTCCGAATTTCTTCCAGTGTAGCCTGTTCCGTTACCACTTTCATCGCCCATACCTCCTTTGCTCAGTATTCGATGCCGGCCTGGGCCTGGACCCCCTGGTGGTAGTGGTGCTTGATCTCCAGTACCTCGCTCACCAGGTCCGCCTCGGCCGCCAGGGCCGGCGGCGCGTAGCGGCCGGTGAGGATGACGTTCACGTGCGGGGGCTTGAGCCGCACCAGTTCCAGCACTTCCTCCAGGGGCACCAGGCCGTAGTCCACGGCCACGTTGATCTCGTCCAGGATGACCAGTTCGTACTGCCCGCCGGTGATGGCCTCCCGGGCCAGGCGCATACCCTCCCGAGCCAGGCGCACGTCCTCTTCCCCCGGGCTGCCCTTTCTGACGAAAGTAGGCAGCCCCGACTGCACGATGGTCAGGCCCGGCAGGTGGCGGGCCGCCATCAGCTCGCCGTATTCCCGGCTGCCCTTCATGAACTGCACCATGTAGACCCGCCAGCCGTGCCCTATAGCCCGCAGGGCCTGGCCCAGGGCGGCCGTAGTCTTGCCCTTGCCGTTGCCGGTGTACACCTGCACGAGTCCCTTTTTCACGCTACCCATACCCTTCCCTGTGTAGTTGGGGCCCCGGCGGGCCGCGGGTACTACTCCCGGAACAGCTGCCGGGCAATGACCAGGCGCTGAATCTGGTTCGTGCCCTCGTAGATCTGGGTCACCTTGGCGTCGCGCCACAGCCGCTCCACGGGGTACTCGCGGGAGTAGCCGTAGCCCCCGAAGATCTGGATGGCGCGCGTGGTGACCTCCATGGCCGTGTCGCTGGCGAAGAGCTTGGCCATGCTGGCCTCCCGGGTGCAGGACAGGCCCGCCTGCTGCAGGGAGGCCGCCCGGTACACCAGCAGCCGCGCCGCCTCGATTTTGGTGGCCATGTCGGCCAGGTACCACTGAAGGCCCTGGAATCTGGCGATGGGCTGGCCGAACTGCTCCCGCTGCCGGGCGTAGTGACGGGCCTGATCGAAGGCCGCCCGGGCAATCCCCAGGGCCTGGGCCCCGATGCCGATGCGGCCGCGGTCCAGGAGCGACATGGCGATCTTGAAGCCCTCGCCCTCGGCGCCCAGGCGGTTCTGCACAGGCACCCGGGCGTCCTCGAAGATCAGCTCCGTGGTGGCCGAGCCGTTCAGCCCCATCTTTTTTTCGACCTTACCCACCCGGAACCCCGGGGTATCCTTTTCGACGAGGAAGGCGGTGATCCCTTTCGTCCCCTTTTCGGGATCCAGGGTGGCGAAGGTAAGGTAAACGTCGGCATAACCGCCGCTGGTGATAAAGATCTTGGTGCCGTTGAGCAAGTAGTAATCCCCTTCCGGCCGGGCGCGCAGGCGCAACCGCGAGGCGTCGGACCCGGCCTGGGGCTCGGTGAGGGCGAAGGCTCCCAGCCACTCGCCCCGCGCCAGCCGCGGCACGAACCTTTGCTTCTGCTCCTCGGTGCCGAAATAAAGGATGGGCAGCGTGCCCAGGGAAGTGTGCACGGCAAGGATGACGCCGGTGCTGGCGCAGGCGTAGGAAATCTCCTCGATGGCGATAATGTAAGAAATGAAGTCCGCCCCGGCGCCGCCGTACTCCTCGGGTACCGGGATGCCCATCAGGCCCAGTTCGGCCATACGCCTGAGGTTTTCCGTCGGGAAGCGGCCGGTGGCGTCGAGCTCCGCCGCGCGCGGCGCCAGCTCCTTGCGGGCGAAGTCCCGCACCACCCTCTGAAACATCAACTGCTCTTCGGTAAAGGTAAGGCGCATCCTCAACCCTCCACGCGCACGGGCACGGCGTCGCCCGGGGGTGTCCCGCCTGCAGGACGGACCGACCGGCCCGCCGGGGCAGGCCGGTATCTGGCCCGCCCCGGCCTGAAGCACCATGCCCGTGATCACGTAGTCCACCCGGGTGCCGGAAAGGCCGCCCACCCGGTGCTTTAGCAATAACCGTGCCACCCCAGCCCGACGGCCTCCAGGGGGGCAGGGCCCCGCCCGGACGGCCGAAGGGCGTACGCACCGCGCTGCGGTATGCCTAACCTTTGGCCAGTTCCTCGGCCAGCCGCCGGTATTTCTCCGGAAAGGCCGCCTCGTACCTGAGGTACGACGTAATGGGATAGCGGATGCCCAACCGGTGGGTCCCGGCCAGGCCCTCCAGGACCTCGGCCACCCGCGCGGCCGGAATCCCGAAGGCCATCTCGTGGTCCTGTGTCTGGGCGAACATACGCTCCCCGGTGCAGGGCATGGCCAGCTGGCACTGCCCGGTGAGCAGCGGGGCCGCGATCTCCTCCGAGCACGCCCCCCGGCCCAGGAAAGAAGAGGTCAGCGCCCCTCCCTCGCGGTAGAGGGCGGCCTGGATAAGGCGCATCATCTGGGCCGGGTGGCCGTGGATCACCACCACGTCAGGTTCAAAGGAGAGCCGGTCCAGCGGGCCCATGACCACCCACCGGTCCGGCGCGTGGTCCAGGCGACGCAGGGCCGCCTCGGAGCGGGCCCCCGCCTCCTTCGTGGCCACGTACGTCCCCTCGGCCACGTTACCCTCCAGGTAGTAGGGCACCGCGGGCTCGAAACCCATAATGATGGAACCCAGGGGGCAGTTGTGTTCCTCGCGCCCCACGCCCACGGTCCAGCCGTAGCGCCGTGCCAGACCCAGCAGCTGGCAAACCGCCAGCCTCAAGCCCAGGTCGCGCGGGGTCCTGGTTTTGGCGGGCAATTCTTCCCGGCGCGGAACCAGTTTGACGCCCACCGGGAAGCAACTGAGAAGAAGATAACGGTTAAGTTCCCGGGCCGCTCCCGCCCAATCCATCTCGGGGCCTCCTTTCGTTTTACTCCGGTTCTTCCTCGGTAACGCCTCCGATCACCGCACGGCTCCGGTGCCCACGCCTAAAGAGAAGCATACCGGGCGGGGTGACACCCACCCGCCCGGTCGTCGGTCGCTCACTCCTTCTCCGGCGTCTCGCGCCGGGCAATGGCGCCGGGGCCCCGGGCCTTGCCCCACTCCCGTTCCCGCAGCTCCACGCGGCGGATCTTACCGCTGATGGTCTTGGGGAGGCTGTCGACGAACTCCACCTTGCGCGGGTACTTGTAGGGCGCGGTCACCTTCTTGACGTGCTCCTGCAGTTCCTTGACCAGTTCGTCGGAAGGCTGGTAGCCGGGAGCCAGCACCACGAAGGCCTTGACCACCTCGCCCCGCACCTCGTCCGGGCTGGACACCACGGCCGACTCAGCCACGGCCGGGTGCTCCAGAAGCGCACTCTCCACCTCGAAGGGCCCGATGCGGTAACCCGCGGCCAGGATGACGTCGTCGGCCCGGCCCACGAACCAGAGGTACCCTTCCTCGTCCTTGATGGCCCGGTCGCCGGTGATGTACCAGTCGCCGCGGTAGCAGGAGGCGGTGCGCTCGGGATCCTTCCAGTATTCCTTGAAGAGCCCCACCGGGCGCTCCGGCTTGACCCGCACGGCGATGTCGCCCTCCTGCCCGGGCGGCAGCTCGTTGCCCTCGTCGTCGACCACGGTGACGTAGAACCCCGGCGAGGGCTTGCCCATGGCCCCCGGCTTAACGGCCAGCGGCGGGAAGGTGGCCACCATGCAAACGCTTTCGGTCTGCCCGTAGCCCTCGCGGATCTTGAGCCCGAAGGCCCGCTCCCAAACGTCGATGACCTCGGGATTCAGGGGTTCGCCGGCCGAGACGCAGTGCTCCAGGGCCGCCAGCTTGTACTTGGAGAGGTCCTCCAGAATGAACATGCGATAGGCCGTGGGGGGCGCGCAGAGCACCGTTACGGGGTACCGGGCGAGCAGTTCCAGGCTCCGCTGCGCGTCGAACCGGCCCGTGTGGTGGACGAAAACCGCGGCCCCCTGGTTCCAGGCGTTGAACAGGGTTCCCCAGGCGGCCTTGGCCCAGCCGGTGTCGGTGACGCACCACATGAGGTCCGTGGGCTTGAGGTCCTGCCAGTACTTGCCAGTGATCATGTGGCCGATGGGATAGCTGGCGTGGGTGTGCAGCGTCATCTTGGGCATGCCCACCGTGCCCGAGGTGAAGTAGAGCATGCAGGAGTCGCTGCTCCTGGTCCGCTCGACCTTAAAGTCAGGGGCCGCGTTGGTCACCGCGGTCTCGTAGTGCACCCAGCCCGCGCGCGGGTTGCCCACTACAATGGCGGTGCGCAGGGAAGGGCAGTCGGCCCTGATCTCGTCGGTCTTGTCGGCAATGGCGTCGTCCGCGATGATGCAGGTGGCCTCGGACAGGTCAAAGCGGTACTTCAGGTCCTTGCTGGTCAGCATGGTGGTCCCCGGGGCCACCACGGCGCCCAGGCGTATGCACGCCAGGATGGCCTCCCACCACTCCACCAGGCGCGGCGTGACCAGCATTACCACGTCGCCCTTCTTCACGCCGTGGGCCTGCAACACGTTGGCCAGGCGCGAGGAGCGCTCCTTGAGCTGGCGGAAGGTGATCTTCTTTTCGTTGCCGTGGTCGTCCACCCACCACAGTGCCAGCTTTCTGGGGTCCTCGGCCCAGACGTCGAAAACGTCACGGGCAAAGTTGTAGTACTCGGGCACGTGCCATTTGAAATTCTTATAGGTTTCCTCGTAATTCGTCATATTCGGTATGCGGGCCATAGCCATCCTCCCTCGCCCTTGTGTTTTTCGTCAGTGATTACAGGAATCATGCCACGGTGCGTCCCCCGGCGGCACGGCAAGCCTCGCCGCCCGCCCCGAGGGCGGACCCGCTCCTGTCAACCGGGGGAGACACACCGTCTACTCGGGTTAACCCTAAATGATGCCTTTATCCTTTAGCTCCCGGACTTTCCGCGGCCCGTACCCCAGGTACTTCCGGTAGACGAACTCGTTGTCCTGCCCGACGGAGCGGCAGACCCACTTGATGCGTCCCGGCGTTTCGGTCATCTTCCACACCGGAGCCTGAAGGGTAACCTTGCCGTAGTTGAGGTCCTCCACCTCTTCGAACACGCCCCGTAGCCACCAGTTCTCCTGTTGCAGCACCTCCGTCGGCGTGGCCACCTTGGCCGTCACCGGAGTGCCCGGCCCGCGCTTGTTGCGCACATAGTCCAGCAGAATTTCCAGGAGTTCGTCGGCGGTGTATTTTTTCGTTTCCTCCTCCAGCAGGGGCTTGAGCGCCTTGCTGGAAGCCAGCTTGGCCCTCTTGATGGCTGCGTCGAAACGGGGGTCGTTGCGCCACTCCTGCTTCTGCAGGCATTCCGTCAGGGCGTAGAAGTTGGGATCCGTAAAGCCCGCGATCATGGCATAGCCGTCCTTGACCGGGACGATGGTGTAGGGGTTGATGTTGGCGTCCAGGTTGCCGATGCGTTCCTTATCGATGCCCGTCATGTTGTAGAAGGTGAGGTAGCAGTCCATGAAGCGCATGATGCCCTCGGCCCCCGAAACGTCCACCAGTTGCCCCCGCCCGGTCTGCCCCCGGTAGTACAGGGCAGTTAGAATGCCGAACGCGCCCCACAGGCCCCCAATGTACCAGCCAAACCAGGAGCCGATCTTGGTCGGCACCTCCCAGGGCTGCGGGTTGTTCTCGTCCTCCACCATTTCGCCCGTGCTCCACGCGATGCCCGAGATGGCCTGGTTCACAACGTCGTAGTCGGGCTTCCCGCAGGCGGCCTTGGGGCCGAACTGGCCGTAGGTGTAGATGGCACAGTAAATGAGCCCTGGGTTCTCCTGGCTAAGTTGCCGGTACCCGATGCCCCACTCGTCCATCACACCGGCGGGGAAGGTCTCGATGACCACGTCGGCCTTACGGGCCAGCTGCTTGAAGATTTCCCGTCCCTCGGTGACGTGGAGGTTCAGCGTAACGTGGAGCTTGTTGCGGGCCTCCACCAGGTAACCAAGGCCGGTATCCTTGTGCTTGATGCCGTACGGTGAGAAATTACGGGCCGGGTCGCCGCCCGGAGGTTCGATACGGATTACCTCGGCCCCGAATTCCGAAAGCATGGAGGAGCACACCAGGCCGCCAATGTGACGGTAGCTAACGTCCAGCACCACCAGGTCGTCCAGCGCCTCGGGTTTCCTCCTGGCCTCCCTGGGATCCGTGGCCTGCCGGGCCCACTCGATGTAACCGTCCGCCAACTGCCATCCCTCCCCTCAAAAGATTACGCCTTCGCCGCGCCAGTCGTCCGGCGGCATGGAGCCCAGCAGGGGGGCCCACTTGCCGATAACGCCCTTTTGCTCCAGTTCTTTCAGCTCGCTCGGGCGCAGGCCCAGCATCTTGATGAAGACGTACTCGTTGTCGAACCCTACCGGCTTGGCCGACCACCGGAGCCTGCCCGGCGTCTCGGACATCTTCACCACCGGGCCGACCTCCACCACCCGGCCGTACACGGGATCGTCGTTCTCCCAGACCATACCCCTGGCCCTCAGATGGGGGTCGTAGTTCTGGTCTTTAAAGCTCATGACGGGCGCGGAACCGAACCGGTAAAGTTCGCCCAGGGCGTCGATTTCGGCCCTGGTCTTGGTGGCCGTCCAGTCGCGAATGATCTGCAGCAGTTCCCGCGCGTGATCCTCCTTCAGCCGCAACTCCGCGGTCCTGAACCGCTCGTCCTCGATGAGGTCCGGGCGCTCCATGGCCAGGCACAGGCCCCGGAATTCCTCGTCGTCGGCCGCCGCGATGGCCACGAAGCCGTCCTTGCAGCGGAAAATGTCCGAAGGACAGAAGCTGAGGTCGCGGTTGCCGGCGCGCTCCCGCTCCTTGCCGGTGAGGGCCTGGTAGACCCAGGTCCAGTCCATGGTTCGGATCAGGCCTTCGGCCTGGGCGTAATCGATGTACTGCCCCTTGCCGGTGCGCTCGCGGTAGTGGAGGGCCGCCAGCACGGCGATGGCACCGAAAAGGCCCCCCGTGTAGTCCCCGAGATAAAGCCCTGCCTTGCCCGGCGGACGACCGGGAAAACCTGTAATGGCCGCGTTGCCGCTGGCCGCCTGGGCCGCCAGGTCCCAGGAGGGGCGCCCAATGGAAAACGGTCCCCACTGGCCGAAGCCGTTCAACGAGAGCATGATGAGGTCGGGCTTGACCTCGCGGAGCTGGCGGTAGCCGATACCCCACTCGTCCATGGTCCCGCCCACAAAGTTTTCCACAACCACGTCGCAGCGTTTGGCCAGTTGCTTGAAGAGGTCTACGCCCTCGGGCTTGCGTACGTCGATGGCGATAAAGTACTTGTTCCGGTTCTGCGGGAAGAATCCCGGACAGGCGTTCTTCCAGAAGATTCCGAACGGCGTCACCACACGCATGGTAGGATCGCCGCGGCCCGGAAGTTCCACGCGGAAAACCTCGGCCCCGTACTCGCCCAAATAGTCGCCCACCACCGGACCCAGGATTACGTTGGTCATATCCAGGATGCGGATGCCCTTCAAGGCCTCCGGCTTCTCAAAGACCTTGTCCATGGCAAAGGTCTCGGCGGTCCACCGGAAATAATCGCTCACGCCTTTTCCCTCCCCCGCGATTCGTGGTTTCCCCCGCACGCCGGGAGCGCGCCCCGACCGGGACCCGCCCCCGGCCGTTTTCCGTGAGACCCTCGTCCCTACCCCCCCGTCACCGGGCGTCTTGGGCCTGCAGGCTCCGGTCGCACCCCCACCGGGCTAACGGGTCTTGCGCCCGCAGCAGGGGCCGCGGACCCGGGGTGCGCACGACGCGGCCGGCCCGCTCCAGTTCGCGCACTAGCATCACCACCAGGTCGTGCGGCAGGCCGAAGTGCTCGGCAATGTCCTCCTCGGAATGGGGATGTTTCTTTAGGAGCCACAGGATGGCGTCCCGCGCCAGTACTTTTTGCCTCTGACTGATGCCGACCGGCCGGGAGCCAAGGGCAACGTAGTTCTCCCGGTGTCTCTTTCTCATTCTAATCACGGAGCACCACAACCTCAATCTCTAATCAGTTCGCGGGCGATGACCAGCCTTCTGATCTCTGAGGTGCCGGCGCCGATCTCCAGCAGCTTGGCGTCCCGCACGTAGCGGTTGATGGGGTACTCCAGCATGTAGCCGTAGCCGCCGTGGATCTGTAAGGCCTCCAGGGCCACGCGCGTGGCCATCTCCCCGGCGAAGAGGATGGCGGCCGCCGCCAGCTTGTGGATCTCGGTGCCCTTACCGCCCCGCTCGGACCGGTCCGCCAGCACGCACGCCTTGTAGGTCAAAAGGCGCGCGGCCTCGATGCTGGTGTACATGTCGGCCAGTTTGGCCTGGATTAACTGGAAGCTGGCGATGGGCTGGCCGAACTGCACCCGTTCCTTGGCGTACCGGATGGCCATCTCCATGGCCTCCTGGGCCAGCCCCACCTGGATGGCGGCCAAGGAAGCCCGCTCCCGGTCCAGGCCCGACATCATCACCGCCACGCCGAGGTTCTCTTTCCCCAATAAATTCACGGCCGGCACCCGGCAGTCCTCCAGCACCACCTCCCCGGTGGGCGAGCCGCGATGCCCCATTTTCTCCAGCTTCCGGGTGACGCTGAAACCGGGAAAGTGCTTTTCGACGATGAAGGCGCTGATACCCCGCTTGCCCGCCGCCCTGTCCGTCTTGGTGTAGGTGACGAAGACCCCGGCCACCGGGGCGTTGGTGATGAACATCTTGGTCCCGTTCAGGACGTAGTAGTCTCCCTCACGCCGCGCAGTGGTCTGGATCCCCACCGCGTCCGAACCCGCATTGGGTTCGGTGAGGGCCAGGGCCCCAATGACGGCGCCGCTGCAAAGGCCGGGCAGGTAGCGCCGCCGCTGCTCCTCGTTGGCGTTGTGGTAGAGGGTGTCGACGCACAGCACCGTGTGGGCCCCGTAGGAGAGGGCCAGTCCGGGACAGATGCGGGCTATCTGCTCCATGACCAGGGCCGCGGCCAGCAGACCCTGACCGCCCCCGCCGTATTCCTCGGGCACGGTTATGCCCATCAATCCCAGCTCGGACAGTTTTCTCCATGCTTCTTCCGGAAAACGGTCTTCCCGGTCGATCTGGTCCGCGATGGGCGCGACTTCCCTGACCATAAACCTGTAGACCGTGTCCTGCAGCATCCGGTGCTCCGGACCGAGTTCGAAATCCATGCCGTATCCCCCCATTGACGTCACAAGGCACTTGCGGCTGGTGCGCCGCGGGCAGGACCCGCCGGGTGCCGTCCCACAGAAGCAACCGGCGTAATTTCCGGGCGGCGCACCAGCAACGGACCCGCCCCGCGGCGGGATATACCCCGTCCCCACAGGCGATTAGCAATTTGTGTGTCAGGCAGCCCCGTTCCCGCCCAAAGACCGATTTAAGGGGATGAACGGCGCGAATAAGGCTGTGACCGGCCAATACCACTCCCGTAACACAGAGCCGCCCCCGCACGGGACGGCCCGTTCATGTCAACAGGACTAGACATGTTAAGGCGGCTAGGCAATCTTGAGGGCCTCCAGATGCCTGTTCTGGGCCAGCCGGTACAGTTGCAGGTACTCGACCGCGGAGCGGGCCCACGAAAAATCGAGTTCCATCGCTTTACGCATCAGGTCGCGCCACTCGTCGGGGTCGTCGCGGTAAAGCTTGAGGGCCCGAGCGATGGCGCCGTACAGGGCGCGGCCCGAGTATTCCTGGAAGGTGAAGCCGTTTCCGGCCCGCGTCCCCGAATGGTACTCGTGGACGGTGTCGGCCAGGCCCCCCGTGCTGCGCACGATGGGTATGGTGCCGTAGCGGAAGCTGATGAGCTGTCCCAGGCCGCAGGGCTCGAAGCGCGAGGGCATCAGGAACATGTCGGCGCCGGCGTAGATGCGCTGCGCCAGCACGGCGTTGAAACCCAGGTGCACCCCGATCTTGTTGGGGTACCGCGCACGCATGGCCTGAAATAGCTCGTGGTAGCAGCGCTCCCCGGTCCCGAGGACCACCAGCTGCAGTTCGAGGCGCATCAGTTCGTCGATGATCTCGGCCACCAGGTCCAGGCCCTTCTGGGGCACGAGGCGCGAAACGATGCCCAGGACCGGCACGTCCCGCACCGGAAGGCCCAGCTCTTTCTGCAGGGCGTACTTGTTCTCCTTCTTGCGCTCCAGAGACTCGGGCCCATAATTGCGGTGAATGCGCGGGTCGGTCCTGGGGTTGAATTCGTGGTAGTTGATGCCGTTAATGATACCGTACAGGTCCGCGGCGCGCTTGCGCAATACGCCGTCCATGCCCTCGCCCTGCTCCGGGGTCTGAATCTCCCGGGCATAAGTGCGGCTGACGGTGCTGAGCACGTCGGCGTAAAGCAGGCCGGCCTTCATGAAACTGACCAGGCCGTAAAACTCCAGGGCCTCGGGGTGGAAGTACTCGTCCCCCAGCTCCCAGAGCCGCCCGAGGATCTCCTTCGGAAAGTTGCCCTGGTACTGGAGGTTGTGGATGGTGAAGACCGTACTGATGCGACGGTAGAAAGGGTTGTAGAAGTATTTGGTCTTGAGAAAGAGGGGTATGGCGCCGGTCTGCCAGTCGTTGCAGTGGATGATGTCCGGCTGCCAGTTCAGGCGCGGCAGCATTTCCAGCACGGCCCGGCAGAACAGGGTGAACCGCTCGGCCTCGTCCGGAAACATGTACATGCCGTCGCGGAAAAAGCAGTGGTAATTGTCCACCAGGTACACGGGCACGGTGCGGTGGATTCCCTTGTAATGGGCCTCCAGCTGGGCCTCCCTCAGCACCACGGTCTCCAGGCGGCCCGCAAACTCGAGGGGGAAATCCGTGAGGTACCGGCCGTTTTCCACCTGTTTGTAGCGGGGCAGGGCCACCCGGACGTCGTTCGTTACTTCGCCGTTACCCACCGTGGCCAGGGCCTTGGGCAGAGACCCCGCCACGTCGGCCAGCCCGCCCGTCTTGGCAAAGGGCGTGACCTCCGAGGATACCACCAGGATCTTCAACGAGCGGTCAAACAATGGCCTGCACCTCCGCCGTCCGCTCCCGCAGGAGGCGCGCCGCCACTTCGGGAGCGGTATGGTTGATATGGTACCCGGTGCCCAGTTCGAAGCCGGCAATGATGGTGAGGCGCGGCAGGAGTTCCAGATGCCAGTGGTAGAAGGAGACGTCACCCGCGTTCACAGGGGCGGTGTGCAGGACCATGTTGTAAGGCGGGTCGCAGGCCACTTCCACCAGACCCGCCAGCACCCGCCGCAGTACCCGCGCCAGATCTCTGATCTGGGGTTCACCCAGCTCCGCGAAGTCCGGGCGGTGCTCCCGCCCCACGACCCAGACCTCGTAGGGAAAGCGGGAGGCAAAGGGCGCGAAGGCCACCACGTGGTCGCCGACGCAGACAAGGCGGTCCCGTTCCCGCAGCTCGTACTCCAGCACGTCACAGAACACGCAAGTACCGAAAAGCTGGAAACGGACGCGCGCGCCCTCCATTTCTCGGGCGATACGCGCCGGAACAAACGGGATGGCGATGAGCTGGGAATGGGTGTGTTCCAGGGAGGCCCCCGCCACGGACCCCTTATTCTTGAAAATCTGGATGTAACGCAGCCGCGGGTCGCGCCGCAAGTCCAGCAGACGTGCCCGCCAGGCCCACAGGACCTCCTCCACCTGGCGCTGGCTCTGGTGGGCCAGTTCCTCCTCGTGGTCCGTGGATTCCACGATAACCTCGTGGGCCCCCACACCGTCCATGACCTCGTACGGCCCGCAGGCGCGACACCCGAGCTCGCCCTCGACGCAAACGGCGGGGAACTTGTTAGGCACCACCCGTACCCACCAGCCCGGCCCGTCGGGCCCGGACCCGGGATGACGGAAGGCCAGCACCTCGGGCGGTGTTTCGCCCTCCCTACCCGCGCACAGGGCACAGGAACGCTGCCGTCGTGCCTCGGGCCCGGTCCGGCCTGCGAAGGGCCGCCGGCCGCGCTCGGCGGCGATCACCACCCAGTCCCCGGTCACGGGGTCTTTCCGCCATTCCGGCATGGCAGCGCTCCCCCCACACTACTCCTTATGCCGGCGCCCGCCGGGTCCATGACGGTCGATCCCGGAAAATCCCGCCCCGGCGCCGGAAACGCGGCCTCCAGGGGGCAAAAATCCCCCGCGGCCGCGCCTGCACCTGACCTTGAGGGTGCCGCGAAAATTGTCTTTTTATGCGGAGGAAACGGCGGCCCACAGTAGAATATTTCGTTGCGGGGGCGGTTTCGCCGGGGAAGCCCTGCCCGGGGCGGCATGGAACTTCGCCAACGCCGATGCCGCTGACCAGAAGGCTTTGCAAGGCAAAATTCCCCATCGGGCGATGGGGAATTTTGCCAACCGCCGATGCCGCTGACCAGAAGGCTTTGCAAGGTAAAATTCCCCATCGGAGGGACGCGATGCGAGAGGCGATCAGCATAAAGGGCACGCGCCGCGGGCTGGTCATCCTGGTGCAGCCCGGGCTGCACCTCGAGGAAATAAAAGGCCACCTCCTGGCCAGGATGGAGGCGGCCCGCGGGTTTTTTAAGGGGGCCGTCTTCAGTTTTGCTCCGGATTCCCGCCTCGAGCCCGAACAGCTTCGCGAGCTGCAGGCCATTTGCCGGCGCTACGGTATGATTCCGGCGGGTGCGGAGGCCCAGGCCCGGCGGTCCGCGGCCCGGCCCCGGCACGAACTGCCGCCGGGCGCCGAGCCGGCCTTACTGGTAGCCGCATCTTTGCGCGGCGGCCAGTACGTGGCCTACCGGGGGAACGTGGTCGTGTTGGGCGGGGTGCACCCGGGGGCCGTGGTACGCGCGGGCGGTGACGTAGTCGTCGTGGGCGCCTGCCGGGGCACAGTGGAGGCCGGCCTCGCGCCCGACCCGAGGGCCCGCGTCGTGGCCGGACGCCTGGCGCCCGAACGCCTGACCATCGCCGGCGTCCCCTGGCAGGGCGCCGTTGCGGAAACCGAGGAATACTATGACGTGGCCTGCTTGGTGGAAGGCCGCGTGGTGGTCAGGCCCGGCAGTGCCGGCCCGTGAGCCCCGTGCCCACGACCAGCAGGCCCACGATGGACTTGGCGTCGCAGATCTCGCCGCCCGCAACCATTTCCAGCGCCCTGCGCAGGGGCACCTTCACCACCTGAATGAATTCGTCGCTGTCTGGGGCCGCTTCGGTGGCCTCCAGCCCGGCGGCGCGGTAGAGGTACATCTTCTCGGTGGTGAAACCCGGCGTGGAGTAGTAGTCGAGCAGGAACTGCCATTCCCGGGCGGCGTAGCCGGTTTCTTCGACCAGCTCGCGCCGAGCGCAGGCCAGGGGATCTTCCCCCGGCTCCAGCTTACCGGCCGGCAGTTCGAGGAGTTCGCGTCCCACCGCGTGACGGTACTGCCGCACCAGCAGCACCCGTTCCGCCTCGTCGAGGGCCACCACGACCACGGCCCCCGGATATTCCACGATTTCCCTGGTACCGGTGCGCCCGTCGGGAAATGCGACCGTATCCACCCGCACGTTGAAGATGCGGCCCCGGTAGACGGTGGTCGAGGCCAGTACATTTTCGGCCATGTCGCTCCCTCCTTGCCGTGGAAATGACCGTTGCCGCCAGCGCCCATGCCCGGGGCCGGCGGCCGCGCTCCGGGTTCAGGCCCTCTTCTTAAGTTCCCCCACCACCAGCGATGCCAGCACCACATAGTCCTCGGCCGACATGTGGGTGGGGGCCGAACCGTCGAACAGGATGTTGCCCGCGGCCGGAAACTCCTCGTCTCCCCGCCACAGGACCACGGCCACCGGCACCAGGGGAAAGGCCGGAACCACCGCGCCGGCGTCTCCCATGGCCACCGGGGTGCCCCCCAGAGCCTCGGCCGCCAGGATAAGTTTTTCCGGCGCCCCACCGAAATAACGAACCAGGGGTTGCACGGCCCGCGCCTGAAAGGGCCCCACATAGATGGCGCCGTCGGGGAGCTCGTGGAAGGCGATCCACCTGTTCTGCACCGGCAGGCCGCTGGCGCCGGTAAGGTAGTGGAGGATCAGGACCTCGCGGACGAGGGGCACGGTCCCCCCCGAGGCCGCGCGGACCTCGCCCGCCGGGAAAGTCACGGTGTGGCGCATGTCCAGAAAATCCACAACAAGGGTACCCCGGGCCTCATCGTAGGGCACCCGGGCCCGGGCCGCTATTACCCACGGGTCGCATGCGGCCAGCCGCTCCCGGGCCACGGCCAGGGCCAGCTCCAGATTCAAGGGTTTCACCCCCGGGGCAATGCTTCGCCATTACGGGCGCTTTTTCCTGCCCGTGGGTTTTCACCGGGACGCGGATCTGATAGAATAGGTCAAGTGAAAGCCCATGCGACGCGGTAGGTTTCTTCCTTTTTTTCTAATGTTCCTTTCCCTCGCGGGATCCGGGTTCTACATCTGGTACCAGGAAGGGCCCGGAAAGGAAAGGGCCATCGCCGCCCACATGAAACAGGAGGCTGCCCGCTCCATTCCCGTGGTGGAGGAGCAGGCCCTGCCCCCCTGGGAGGAACCGCAGGTTGTGGCCCGCGTGCCCGCCTACCGGGTGGCACCGGACCTGAGTAACGTGGCCAATCCCGAGGCCCTGGGGTTCCTTACGACGGACGAGCGGGAAAGGCTGGCGGCCCATGGCTTCTTCGTGCGGCCCTCTGCGGCGCCGGACCCCGTCTCCCTCTACCGGGACAACGCGGCCCGCGGCATCCCGTCCCTGATTACGGCCGACACGCTGTGCTACCTGTACCGGGCCATTCAGGCCCACGCCGTGGCCCAGGCCGAAGGGCAGCGGCTCTATCCCCTGCTCCAGAGCCTCACCACGCGCATGCTGGAGGGTTCACGCTCCATTTACCGCCAGGTGGAAAACCCGCGGGTCAAGGAGGCGGCCCGGCGCAACATGGCCTACTTCGCCGTCGCGGCCCGCCTGCTGGACGAACGCGCCGAGGTACCGGCCGAGGTGCAGGACATGGTGAGCCGGGAGCTGGAACTGATCTACGCCGCCGCGGGCCCGGCCACGGGTGCCGTGTTCCCCTACGAGGTGGACTACGAAGTCTTCGTGCCCCACGGCCACTACACCTGGAGCCCGGAACTGGAGCGCTACTACCGGGCCGTAACCTGGTACGGCAGCGTCCCCCTGTATCCGACCCGCGGGAAGGCCGGGGAGGTGGGCGCGGAGCCCTCGGACCAGGTCATCCAGGCCATCCTCTTCACCGAAGCCCTCTTCCGCTGGTCCCTCGGCCGGATCGGCCCCATCGAAAAATGGGACCGTCTCTATACCAGTATGAGTTTCCTCTACGGCCAGGACGACGCCCTGCATCCCCGCGACGCCCTCCGGCTGATCGAAGAGATCTTCGGGCGGCGGCCCAACCTGGACGAGCTTGCGGACCCGGCCAAACTCAGGACCTTTGTACTGAAGGCTCGGGAGCTGGCCGCCGTGAAGGGCGTTCCCCCGGTCTTCAAATTTGTGGGGCCGTTTGTAAGCGTGGACCGCGCCATCCTCGACCGGCTCGCCGGGGACGGGGTCTCGGGGGTGCGTGCGCAGGACCTGCTGGCCCTCCTGGGGTCCGCACCCGCGCAGGCCCAGGAGGCGCGTACGCCGGACCGTGCCGCCCGCCTGGAGCAAATGCGGAAGGAACTGGCCACCGTACCCCTGGAACGCTGGCATACCAGCGCGACCGGAGGCTTCCTGTGGGCCCTGCAGCCGCTGCTCGCTCCCAAGGGTGCGGGGTTCCCCTTCTTCATGGAGGGGCCGGCCTGGGAGGGACGGAATCTCCTTACCGGCCTGAGCGCCCTGGCCCTCCTGCACCTCGAAGACTGGAAGGCGGCCGGCCCCCAACAGGAAGGAGCCACGTGGCGCGGCTCGCCCCCGGCCGTTCCGGTCTACGTGGAGCCCGAGCTAGCCTTCTACGCCCGCCTGGCATGGCTGGCCCGCTACACCAGGGACTTCCTGGACGGCCGCGACCTCCTGACGGGGCCCGCGGCCGAACGTTTGCGCCATTTCGAACAACTGGCCACCCTGCTGAAGAAGGCCGCGGCCCAGGAACTGGCCGGCGCCCCGCTCAACGGGGACCAGAAACAACGCCTCGGGGCCTGGGGAGAGACCATGGCCGGGGTACTCGCGGACCTGGGAAGCGCGGGACGGGAGGGATTACCCGGCCATCCCGGCGCGGTGGTCACCCTCTACCGCGCCGGGGAAAGGGTCTTCCAGGCGGCGCTGGGGCCGCCGCTGGAAATCGTGGCCGTGGTGCCCGTGGAGGGCCGGCTTTACCTGGCCCGGGGTGCGGTCCTGGGCTGCCGCGAAGTAACCCGTTCTGCCGACGCCCCCCTTACGGACCGGCAGTGGCTGGAAACTCTGGCCGAGGGAGCACCGCCGTTTCCCGCCTGGGCCGGGAACTTCCTGGTACTCCCTCCCCCGGCCGACTGAGTGCCGTGCCCGCACACACCCCGGCCAGAATGCGCGGACTTACTCGTGTACAGCGTTATCAGACGATACCGGGAGGTTTTCAGCGCCATGTCCGAATTCCGACTCTGGTCGCGCAACTTCATTGCCGCCTGCGTGGCCCAGTTTTTCTACTTTGGCAGCTTTTACCTCTTGATTCCCACCCTTCCCCAGTACGTGGCCGGCCTGGGCGGAACCCTCTCCCAGGTGGGGGTGGTCATGGGGCTCTTCACCCTGGCCGCCGTGGTCTTGCGGCCCTCCTTCGGCCGGCTGGGGGACCGGTATGGACGTAAAGCGCTTATGGCCACCGGGGCCGGACTTTTCATCCTCTTTCCCCTGGTGTACGCCTCCCTCGCCAGCATCGCTCCCCTGTACCTGGCCCGCATCGGGCACGGGTTAGCCCACGCCTGCTACCTGGCCGCCTCCTCGGCCTACATCGCGGACCTGGCCCCGGCCCACCGGCGCGGCGAGGTGATAGGGATCTACAGTACGGCCAACATCGTGGCCATGGCGCTGTTTCCCGCCTGGGGCGCTGCCATAGTCCAGAGCCACACCTTCCTGTTCCTGTTTACCGTTTCCGCTCTGACGGCGGCCGCGGGCTGGGTGGCCACCCTGGTCCTGCGGGACATCAAAGTTACCCGCCCCGCCGGCCCGGCGCCCACCACCCTGGCCATCGCCCGGCGCCCGGCGGTACTTGTCCCATCTCTCGCTCTGTTCAGCGCCGCCACCTCTTACGGGGCCGTGGTGACCTTTTTGCCCGTGTTCGCGCCCGCCAGGGGCATCGCAAACTTCGGCCTGTTCTTCACCGTCTACGCGGTGAGCACCATTCTGAGCCGGATTGTTGCCGGCACGGCCTCGGACCGGCTGGGCCGCAAGCGGGTAATCGTGCCCTTCATGGTCGTGCTGTTCCTGGCGGTATTTTTGTTGCCCTCCGCTTACTCTTTAAAGTTCCTGCTCGTGCTGGCCGTGCTCTTCGGCATCAGTTTCGGCTCCTTCATGCCCACGCTCAACGCCCTGGTGGTGGACCTGACCCCGCCCCACGAACGGGGCGCGGCCCTGGGCTTCTTTACCGCCTTCATGGACGTGGGCATCACGGCGGGCTCCATGGTGCTGGGCCCCATTGGCAACCGTTTCGGATACCCCGCCATGTTCTACACCGCCGCGATCCTGGTGGTGCTGGGCCTGCTGTACTTCGCCCTGGCCATGCCGGCGGACCGGCCCCGTCCTGGGCGCGTGGCGCAACCGGCCCCGCGGGTGCGGGACGGATCGGGCGTGTAGCGCGGTTCAGTCCGGTGGCCGACGGCGCCTCCCGGTCGAAGTACCCCCACTTGCGTCCAGGTTACCGGGCGTAGCAAAACCGGATCCTTTCCCTTGCCGCATCGCCGAAATAAGCCGCAAGGTCAATATGCCAGCGGTTTTGCTTTTCGTTCCGAACTCCGGCTTGCTCTCCCGGTATACTTGCAAAGAGCAACCGATGTATGTTACAATTAATCCGGTGAAAGGCGTGGCAGCCGAACCGACGGTGGCGGACCTGCGCCACCTGCTGGACGAACTGGCCCGGAGCATGCGCCTCGTGGAGAAAAGCGAAGTCGGGTGCTGCGGCGTGACCCTCTCCCAGTGCCACGTGCTGCTGGAGGTGGCCCGCGCGGGCACAGCCTCGCTCGGCGACGTGGCCGCGTCCCTGGGACTGGACCTGAGCACCGTGAGCAGGGTGGCCGATGGCCTGGTGCGCCGGGGGCTGCTCCGCAGAGACACCGATCCCCGGGACCGGCGGCGGTGCCTGCTGTGCCCCACGGAGGCCGGCCGGGAGCTGGTGGAGCGCATCGAGCGGGGCATGAGCGCATACGTGGAGCGGATTCTGGCCCTGATTCCGCTGGACCGGCATCGTACAGTTCTGGAGGGTCTGGGGCTGCTCGTCGGGGCCGCGAAAAAAGTAGAGGAAGGGTGCTGTCCGTGAACGACTCGCTGAAAGAAACCGTGCGGGAAAAGTACGCCGAAGCCGCCAGAACGCTTCAGTCCGGGGGCGAGGGGAGCTGCTGCTCCCCCAGGGGATGCTTCGGTTCCTGCCACTACGCCCCGGAGGAGACGGCGGGCCTGCCCCCGGACCTGCTCCGGGCTTCCCTGGGCTGCGGCAATCCCACCGCCCTGGCGGACCTGCGGGAGGGGGAGGTGGTCCTGGACCTGGGCAGCGGCGCCGGGCTGGACGTCCTGCTGAGCGCCCGGCGGGTGGGTCCCAACGGTAAGGCGTACGGCCTGGACATGACGGACGAAATGCTGGCCCTCGCCGAAGAATACCGGCGCCGCAGCGGGCTAACCAACGTCGAGTTCCTGAAGGGCGACATGGAGAACATCCCCCTGCCGGACGGCCACGTGGACGTCATCATCTCCAACTGCGTCATCAACCTGGCCGCGGACAAGGCCAGGGTCCTCAAGGAGGCCTTCCGGGTGCTCAGGCCCGGCGGCCGCCTGGCCGTCTCCGACATGGTGTGGCGGTGCGAGGTACCCCCGTGGCTGCGCCGGAACGCCGAGCTATGGGCGGGTTGCGTGGCCGGGGCCCTGACCGAAGGGGAATACCGCCGCCTGCTGGCCGAGGCGGGTTTTGTGGACGTGGAACTGGAGATTACTCGGGTCTTGAGCGGGTCGGACCTGCCGCAGGGGTTCCTGAGTGCCGAAACGGAAGGGCAGCCGGCGTTGCCGCCCGGCTCCCTCGTCAGCGCCTTCGTCCGGGCGCGCAAGCCCGGGCGCAAAATCGGTGCCGGCGCAGGCAAGAGGTTACACAACCGGTAGGCCCAGCAACTCCCCCAGGGCCATCTTGAGGGCCAGGAAAAAGGACGTACCGGCCACATTTTCCTGAAACTCTTTTAAGCGGCGCTTATCAATAGCACGGATCTGGTCGGGTAGAGCACGGGTTACCTTTCCGTGCAGCAGCATTTCCGGGCGGAAAGAAGCGGGCCTGGCCCCTGAAGAGAGGGGAACCACAACCACCGTGGAGAGGTAATTGAAGGGTTCGTCGGAAATGACCACCGCATAATGGGGTCCGTGAAGGACGTGGCCCGTGCCTTCCAGACTAACCCGATAGATGTCTCCCGGGCGCGGTATTTCCCCGGGCACTACAGTTCACCCCTCTCGGCCCGGCCCATTTTTTCCGCATAATCGGCCAGGTCCGAATCGGCAAGGGCAGTTAAATCCTCCTCGCCGGCCAGCCGGCGACACTCCTCCGCCAGTTGTCGGCGTCTTTGTTCTCTGACAAACTGCTCGACGGCGCGCCGGATGAAATCGCTTACGGTAGGGAATTCTTCGGGATCCCGTACCTTTTCGATGGCCTCGAGAAGGCGGGAGGGCATACGAATTGTTGTGCGAATTTGTTCCATCGATCTGGCCTCCTTATCGTCGGTCAATCCTTCATATATCATAGCATGCCAAAACGATGTTGAAAAGGGCCTCCCGTCCGGGCCACAACGGTCAGGCTTCGGGGAAACCGTGGCAAGTTGAGGGCGATCAATAACTCCCGATCCCCGGTGAGTTGCCAAAGGAGCAGATGCCAGCTTTTCTTGTCGCGCACCAGCAACGCCAGGCGGCGGCCAGGCCCATCTTTTGCTCAGAAACTCCGGCCAAGCGGGAAGCCTTCAGGGAAAAAATCACCCCGAGCGCCGGCCCCAAGAAGAGGAGCAGGACGAAGTTGGCCAGGTCCGGCGCCCAGCAACCGTGCCCCGCCCAGAGGGGAACGGCGAGAAGCGAAATTACCGCCGTAGGTACTGACAGAGCCGCAACGGCGCCGGTTTTTACCGGGGCCCGCCTTCGGGCGAACCAAACCGGCCAGAGAACGGCGGCCGCGATGAGAAGATGGGGTGTCAGCAGCCATCGTCCCAGGTCGAGGGCTTTTGGGGGCATACGCATGAGAACCTGGGTCACGAAGACCAGGACCAAGAGGACCGCGGGTGCAACCCAGCGGGCACAACCGTACGTTTTGGAAAAGCGTCGCATCCGGCCCACCTTCCCTGCCCGGACAGGTGATCCGCTACGCAGCCCGGGCGCCCTCTCCGGTGGCCCTGGGGGTATCACCTCCGGCCTCCACCTCCACCAGATAAGGGTGCAGTGTGTTTGTGCCCGGTTCGGAGGAACACACCAGCACGTAGTGTTCCCCGGCCGGTCCCCACACGTTCTGCGCGGCCACCACCGGGCCGCGGGTCTTGAGGAGCGGTTCGGCGTGCAGGTACCGCGGGTCCTCCGGGTAGCACAACCAGCAGACCGCGCCGGAGCCCCTGGGATGGGCGGTGCACCTGGCCCTGCCAGGACGCGCCCGGCGCTCGGGGGGACGCGGTCCGGCCTGCTCCGGGCTTTGGAAGGCCGCTTCGCCGGAGGCCCGCTCCCGGCACGTGCCCGTGTCAAAAAAGTACTGCCGACTCCCCCAGGTGAGGATCAGGGTCTCCCCGCGCAGTTCGGCCCCGAGGTCTCCCTGCGGAGGGGGACCGGGCAATGCGGTCTCCCAGCACACCCGGAAGTCCGGGCCGAACGTCTTGCCCGCGGCGGCGTTCTGCACGGCCAGGGCCTGCCGGAAGACGAGAACCTGTCCGCCCAGCACCAGGGCCGCCAGGAGCGCCGTCAAAGCCACGCGGTAAAGGTTCGGGCCGGGCCATCCCCAAACCAGAACGTAGTACAGTAACGTGCCGCCCGAAACCGCGGCCAGGAAGAGGGCCGGCGCTTCGAAGTACGGCTCCGGCAGCACCCGGCCCCACTGCAGCGGAGGTGCGCCGTCTACGAGCCAGAGTCCGGCCGCCGCCACAGCGGCCACCAGGGCCGCCACCGCGGGCGGCGGCAGCGGCCGGCGCCAGAGGGCCGCGGCCAGGGCGCCGGTCATGGCCCAGCCCGGGGCACCCCACCACAGCAACTAATTCCCGACGTGCGCGGCCAGGATATCGGGAAAGGGGTAGAGGTCCCCCAGGGCACGGGCACCCAATAGGGCCGTGAGCAGGACGGCATACACGGATATCGGGTGCAAAATCGGCCGTTCGTCCGCCACGGCCGTTCCCCCTCCAAAACATTCTTAACGTTGGCCATGATGTCGTGACGGAAACGGTATTCACCATAACTCCAGGGTCATTCCCGGAATAAGGTACCTTGTTTTCGCTGGCAGCCGCAAAGGCTCACCGGGAAAAGGACTCATCTCCCGGCAGTTCGACTGCCTAAGAAAGACTTGCCTTTCCCGGTTTAACCGCAGGCAAAAGGGTTGATAGAGGGTCTTTTTTCTCTCCGGGGGTGCCGTCCCCGTTGGGGGCACCCACGGAGAGAAATTAACCTTCTTTAACCTCAGCGCAAGAATCTTAAGACTGCATTCCATAACGATGAACTCACCCCTCGGTGGCTCGCTCCGCATCTGTTACTTCCTCGGTGGCGCAGGCTGGTACCACGTGAAGTAACTCGCCGGTTTCATACCCATAGCCGCTACGAACAGGGCCGCCAGTACGACGGGGGTGAAAAGCAAATTCTTAAGCCTCGCCAGCATCGGCCGCGCACCTCTTCCCGCTTCGGATTTCGGAGAGCCACCGGTCGTACCGCGCGATGAGCCGGTAGCCCACCGGCGTCAGGCTCGCGCCCTGCGCCACCAAGGCCG
>Ga0080004_1234133_pt1 | contig 147716 bp, 152 predicted proteins | sample WasSprMetagenome_FD_69207 | JGI IMG/M metagenome (GOLD analysis project Ga0080004, IMG submission 69207) | Sulfidic aquatic microbial communities from Washburn Spring, Yellowstone National Park, USA - WS (SPADES assembly) (version 2) | ecosystem: Environmental > Aquatic > Thermal springs > Hot...
GGCCGCAGCCCCATCCTCGGGCGGCGTGGCGGCGATAACCCCCGCCACGCCCTTTCGGGGAGGGACCCTTCCAGGCGCCCTCCCCTATGGGGGATTAGCACCAGTTTCCCGGTGTTATCCCCCTCCCGAGGGTAGGTTAGCCACGTGTTACTCAGCCGTCCGCCACGCCCCGCAGCGGCGGAGCGTACGACTCCCATGGCTTAGCCCCACCCCGATAGCGGTCGGGGCCGGCAGGATCAACCGGAGTTACGGCCGCTGGGGGCGCCTAGAACTACTAGGGTGTGTGAGTAGAGTCCACCCTCGTCGGACCCGAGGACTAGGGGGTAATAACCCCCTAGCTTCTCGAGTCCCCATATAGTAGAGTTAAGTGTCCTTAACATATTTCTGATTGAAGGGTTTAAATACTTTACGCCTCATTCAACACCACACCTGTACCCGCGGTAGGAGGCCGCAATATCACTCACCGGGCTAAGCCCGGCGTCAACGCGACGCCGCCGCCGGGACACCGCGGGCTACTCTACACTGTGTATAAAGAGCCTATTATAGCTATGTATTAGAAACCACAAAAGAAAACTTTTAATTTACAAAGTCAACACACATCCCCACAAGATCTCCGTTAACCATAACATTAGGCTAGATACCCCACCAGTTTTTATAAAAACTCTACACAACAAGATCCTCGCCGTAAATCAAAATACCAACTAGATCTGAGAGAACTGTTTCTTCACAAAAACCCACTTAAAACCCTCTCAACAAACTCTACAACACCCTTACCACTAGGCTTACTAAGCACATACTTGACAACTCTCTTCAAACCCTCATCAGCGTTAGAAACAGCCGCAGAATACTTTAAAACACTGAGAAAAGAAATATCAACTAAACTATCACCAATACCACCAGCATGCTCTGGGCTTATACCAAGCTTCTCGAGAACGTAGAGAACTGCTCTACCCTTATCAACATTAACACTATGAATATGAATAGTGTAACCACTATAACTAGCCGTAAAGCCAGGAAACTCTGATTCAACAAAACCCCTAATACTCTCAAAAACCTCCCACTCCCTATGCTTACACACACTCTTAACTTTCACTGCAAACTCGTATATTCTAAACCTATTTTGCCATGAGTCTTCAACACACTCACTAAATTTCCTAAGAACAGCTCTATAAGGCTCAAGAGCCACTTTATCTGCTAAATCCACAACGCCCCACATATCACTATAAACGAGACCACCAGACTCACCTATCACAGGGCCATTTAAACCAATATACCTAGACAACCCCACCACCACAGGCAATGCATTACTAGACACTAAAGAAACAATAACACCCCTCTTCACAACATACCTCAAAGCTTCAACAGCTTCTAAGTCGAGATCATAACTCCCCCTACTAGTAGTCAACGTACCATCAACATCTAAAAACAACACACTAACAAACCCCACTAACACCACCCCTGGGCAAAAATAGTGTTAAACCACAATCTTAAAAAGATAAATCTTACTAAACCACTTTCTAAACAACAAATAAATCCCAACAAGTATTCTCCGGCTTTACATACCCACCATAATCTACACAAAAACACTACAACACCTAGCACAAAGAGAAAAACACCAATAAAGAAAACACGTGTCTACAAGTACAATACACTAGAGTTCAAGTAGAAGACAAATAGGAACCCCCTCGGCAATTACATATGAATAAAAAATATAAAAAATATATAATCTCTCCCGTAATAATATAAAAAAATATATAATCTCTCCCGTAATAACTAACCAGCGGGTGTAGTGCTTTTATGGGCGACTACATGAAGTTCACATTCATGTGTAAAGAAAAGAGACAAAACATTAAAACAAAGATAGCTGTTATTGGGGCTGGACCTGCAGGACTCTCTGCAACAGGTTTTCTCGCATGTGAAGGCTATGAAATAGACGTCTATGATAAACTCCCACTACCAGGCGGATTAATGCTCTTCGCCATACCACCCTGGCGTATATCACCAGAAAGAGTACTTAAAGGTGTAAAAGAGTTAGAAGAGAAATTTGGGGTTAAATTCATAACGAGAGTTAAAGTATACTCTGGCACAAACACACATGAAGAAGGAGATGAACTCGCAGAGAAGACAATACTCCTTGAAGACATATTAAACAACTACGACGCAGTACTTATAGCAACAGGTACATGGATATCTAAAATACCCAAAATACCCGGCTCTAACGCTAGAGGCGTCTATTCAGCACTACAATACCTCTACGAGTGGAGACTTCACGAACTAGGCTACACTAGTAGAAAACCCCCAATAGGTAAGAAAATAATTGTTATTGGCGGAGGTTACAGCGCAGTTGACGCCGCAGAAAGAGGATTAAAAAGCGGTGCTGAAACATACTTAGTCTACAGGAGAACTATCAAAGAAGCCCCAGCAGGAATCTACGAGATCGAGAGATTAAAGAGAGAGGGCGTCGAATTTATGGAACTCGTATCACCACTAGAAATCATAGTAGATAAAGACAAAGCCATAGGTGTAAAACTACAAAAAATGCAACTAGGCCCACCAGATGAGAGTGGAAGACCAACACCAATACCAATACCTGGAGCCGAGTTCACTCTAGAAGCAGACCTAGTAATCTTCGCTACTGGAGAAACACCAACACCACCACTAACAAAGAGCCATGCTGAAAAACTAGGTCTACAACTAGATAAAAGCAACACTATAGTCGTCAATCAACTAATGCAGACAAAAATACCCAAAATATTCGCTGCCGGAGACGTAGTCCACGGACCTAGTAGAATAGGTCCCGCTATAAGAAGCGGTCTACGCGCAGCAAAATACATACATAACTGGCTTAGCGCTCATAAAATTGAAGTTCTTGTTCAGAGGTGATATATGTGAAAAAAATCTCAAACCACACCACTATAGCTGTTGTTCTGGGGAGATCTAGAGTTGATATTGCACCTCTCACATTAGCAAAAATATATATAACCCTCTTACTAATATCAATAACAGGGTTATTGGTGATCACACATGCCTAATACCGAGACAACAACAAACCCCTATCAGAGATATCTCAGAGTCATAGACCTCGGCGTGTGTATAGGTTGTGGAGCCTGTGAAGCTGTCTGCGAATTCCTACATGACAGGCCATTTATAATAGTTTACAGAACAGCTATAGGCTTAGATATCCCAGTATCATGTATGCATTGTGCACGTGCACCTTGTATTGAGGCATGCCCCACAGGAGCCATGACAAGAGATACTAGTGGAGCAGTATATGTAATTGAAAGTAGATGTATAGGGTGTCTCTCATGTCTCTATGCTTGTCCATTTGGAATACCTGAACTCGAGAAAGCTAGCAGAGTAGCTATTAAATGCCACTTATGCAGAGATCTCAGGAAAGATGGCCTAGAACCCGCATGTAGTGCGATATGTCCAACAGGAGCAATACTATATGGAGAAGAAGCCCTAGTATTTAATCAAGCCAAGAAAAGAACTGCAGAGATAATGGCAAGAGCACGCTTTGAATATGAATTCAAATAACCGGTGCAATGGCTAAATGAACTCATTAATGATTATTATTCCACTAGTCTTTTTATCACTATTATTCATAGTATTATCTCATAAAAATACTATACTTAAATATAAAGTTATCTACAAGATAATTGGCTATAGTATACTAGCAACCATCATAATACTACTCTACATTGAACAATTCATAGACATAGTTTCACTTATATTAGCATCGTCATTTACAATATTCTCACTAATAATATCTACATATACATTAACATACATGAAAACCCTACATTACCCTAACATACTTGAAATCCTAGTTGATGCCTTCTTATATGCACTAATAGCAACTTACACAGCACCTAACATAATAATTTTAGTATCAACATGGACACTTGTAGAAATACTAGGCTTCATGTTAATTAAAACAGGTGAAGAACACTCATTAGAAGGCCCGTTAATATCTTCCCGAGGCTTCCTTCTCACATCGACAGCTACATATGAACTCTCAGTATTCACATTTATAATTGTGGGTTTCCTCGCACTCGGAAGTCTCGGCCCTAATCTACTCTTGAAAACTTTTACCGAGAGTATTTTTAAGATTCAAGTATCTTATATAATACTCCCACTACTACTAGTAGGATTTCTCACAAAAGCTGCTATAACACCACTACACTTTTGGCTTCCCAGCGCACACTCAACAGCCCCCTCACCAGCTTCAGCTGCACTAAGTGGTTTTACTGTTTCACTAGGCTATTATGGATTATACAGGGTACTCAATTACATAGAGATAAGTGATTTTTCACAATACCTCGGAGTTGCACTAATAACTCTCGGCGGATTTTCAATAATATATGGTGGTGTAGAAGCACTATCTCAGCGAGATGTTAAGAGACTATTAGCATATTCTACTGTAATGACAGATGGCTTTATACTAGTACTTTTTGCACTCTACTTGATAACGAGAACTCAACAAACACTAATACTTACACTAACAGGTATACTCACACAAGCCGCCTATAAGACAACTCTCTTTTGTGAAGCAGGTCTTTTTGAAATGCTACATGAGACTAGATACATGCACCTTATTCGCGGAGTTATTAGGTCTTTACCAGTATCTTCACTCGGAGGACTCTTAGCTGTTTCTTCACTCATAGGAGTACCCGGCACTCTAGGATTTGCAACTAAAATTGCAAGCATATATGTAGCGTTTGAAGAGCTCTCAGCAAATCTCGATATTCTAATCTCAGTACTAGTAGCATTTACACTATATATAGCCCTCTCAGCAGTCATTGGTGTCAAATATGTAACCCTCTACTATACACCTCCAACAAAACCACCCCTAATAGTGAGGAAGATAACTCGGTGGCAACAGCTACCAGTACTACTACTAGGATTAACAAATATTACACTAACACCACTATACTTCCACGTACTCGGCTATACGTGGCTTACTTTACTAACAGTAATACTAGCACCAATACCCATCATTACAGTATACCTCGTAGCTTACACTGCAAGTATTTCATTAAAGAGGAGTGAAGGTGCCTCAACATGGAGCTCACAGTGAAAATCTCATATACAATACTAGTGGTTATTTTAACAACACTTTCTTCACTAATATCCGACAAGCATCCTAGACTAAGTAAACTCCTAGTGATTATAGGCCTTCTTGGAGTACCAGTAACATATATTACCCTAAGACTTCTAATACTCCCAGATTACCAATTAGTATTATTATTAATGACGAGTTTTGTTACAACATTTATCTCACTTCACAGCACAGGATATTACAGGTACATGTATGGAATAACAAGATACCCTAAATTAATATTAAACACTATTAACACAATACTAGTGTTACTATTTTCTAGCACTATTCTACTAGAACTACTAGTTTACTGGCTCCTCATAGACATTATTATAGCATTCACAGCTATTACACTAGAACGGGGATACGAAAACCTAAGAGTATCAGCTACATATTTAGTAATGTGTATAGCGCCAAGCGATATGGCACTATTAACACTATGGGCTATACTAGCCGCTAACATAGGCTTCTATGAAACATTACTTATAGATATAACAAAACAACATATAACTTTAAACATAGGACCGCTATTATCAATAATACTCCTCTTCGGCTTTTCTACGAAGCTAGGACAATTCCCATTACACTCATGGCCGCCAATAGTATATGGAGAGTCACCATCCCACGTATCAGCAGTATTAAGCAGCGTAGTAAGTAAAATTGGATTACTAGGCTACATACTTTCCACACGCCTATTTACTATAGATCAAATAGCTTTCTACGTTATATTAGTACAAGGCTTAATCTCAACTATCTACGGGGCTTTCGCCGCCACACTACAAACAAATATTAAACGCATACTCGCATATAGCTCTATTAGCTATTATGGAGTAATTACTATCCTCTATGCCATATTCAACTTGATGAATATTAGTCAAGCATACTACCTAGTACTAATAATCACCGTCTACCATGGGATTGTTAAAGCACTAGCCTTTGTAAACACGGGTTTAATATACCAAGTAGCAAATACGTATGATATTTACCGGCTAGGATACTTATTCTACGTCTCTAAACCAGCTACACTTACAGGTTTTATAGTTCTCGCCAATCTCATAAGTATGCCTCCTACAATAGGATTTTTCGTTAAAATATCTATGTTAATATTAAGTTTTAAGTTACTCTTATTAAACCCCGCGCTAGTAGTTGTCCTCATAGCGTTAATAATACACACAGTGTTCGCAGTAATATATAGCACTAAACTTCTAAGCGTATATACATCAACACTGCCAAGAGCTCCACTAAAACCTATACAATTACCTCACGAAGAACCCCTTTCAGAATACACGCTGGGATTTTCAACGATAGCTCTTTCAGCATTAATACTTTGGATCTTAGAGTATTCTCCTATACTAATAGCTATCTATATAATTACTACAATAATATTAGGAGTAATGCTCATAAAGTACCATAAAACTGTTTTTATACCTGAAGAAGTAAAATACTGGCTTACAGGTGTTGAGAGTTGAGTTTTCTTAAGTCAAGTGCTGCAAGGTGGTTTGAGGCTTTACTCGAAGATGCTAAGAAGAGGGTTTCTAGAAGAACCCGTGGTTTACGTTTAGAATACATTGCAAGCGGTATTGCTAGACTTGGTGATAAAATATTTCCAAGATTAATGTTTGCCGTTAACTTAGCATCTAGAGCTATTAATAAGCTTCAACTAACAATGATCGAGTCTATGATAGTGACATCTCTACTTTTTGGGATCTTAGCATTGATACTAGCATTACTCCTCACAATCGGAGTGTGATAAATTATGGAGTTTTCTCTCAATTACATATTAATACCTCTAATAGCGTTTTATGCTATTATACCTCTAATACTAGATGGCCTCGAACGTAAATTAAAAGCTGCATTACAGAGCCGTATTGGTCCACCAATAACGCAAACAGTTTATGACGTGTTAAAGCTTCTACTTGTTAAAGAAACTAAAAATCAACCTACACTACCCTATGTAACCCTCACACTCCTTTCCTCAATGGTAATGGGACTCCTAGCCTTATACTATGTTACGCTCTACATAGTACAAGGTGATATTATAAATATGTTTTACGCATTAGCGCTTCTAGCTGTTTTCACCTCAACACACACAGTTACACCATTACTGGTACCAAATCCATACAGCTATATTGGAGGTATGCGAGAAGTTATGCTTGCCGTTGTTAATGAGGCAGCTTTTATCACAAGTATTTCGCTTTACACTATAATCCTTCAGAAAACTCTAGTTGAGAGAGTTACATGGGTATCGATATTAATAATGTTACTAGTAGCTATAGTGGCATTTATATCTAGCTATGCGACTTCAAGTAGAGTTCCCTTTGATATCGCAGAAGCCGAGCCTGAACTTGCCTCAGGAGTATTTATTGAGTTTAGTGGGCGTATATTAGCTCTAAATATCTACAATTTGCTCTTAAGAAGACTTGCCGCGAAGTTTTTAGTACTAGCACCTACAGTTATATTAATTAGTGGTCATGGCCTAATTTCATTAATTCTAGGATTACTTTTAACTCCACTTATATGGGCACTTTACGCCACTATAGCTGTTGTTCTGGGGAGATCTAGAGTTGATATTGCACCTCTCACATTAGCAAAAATATATATAACCCTCTTACTAATATCAATAACAGGGTTATTGGTGATAACACATGCCTAATCCCGAAGCCATAGCAAAATATGTCGAGTTAGCGGAGAAAAGTAGTGGAGTAATCTACATTGAAGGGGATACAATACACATCATAGTTCCAGCTAGTAAACTCGTAGACGTAGCAGACATAGTGTTTAATAAATACAATTGTTCATTTAGAGTTTGTGCAGGTATAGATGAGAGACCTCTTAATGGCCACTTCTCCCTAGTACATCTCTTTACAGATGATAAAGCTGGATACTATGTGGCTATTAAGACATATCTTAGTGGAGACAACCCAGTGGCTCCGAGCATAGTTAGTGCTGTGCCAGCTGCCGATTGGTGTGAAATGGAAGCCAGAGACCTAGTGGGGATAGAGTTTACGGGGCGAGAGACATTTAGATTAGTGCTACCACCATGGTGGCCGAGTAATCTACACCCGCTAAGAAAAGATGTACCATACAATTACAGGCCAGAGCCGAGAATTGAGAGTGAGAAAATTAGCTATAGTAGCGAATATGGTGTAATACCACTAGGACCTTATCATCCAACACTACACGAACCCGAGTACTTTGAACTCTACGTTGAAGGTGAGAGAATAGTTGATGTCAAGTACAGGGGTTTCCACGTACATAGGGGTATTGAAAAGCTCGCTGAGTCTCGAATGAATTATCAGCAAATAAACTTCCTCGCTGAGAGAATTTGCGGCATATGTGGCTTTGTACACAGCACATGTTATGCTCTAGCCGTTGAGAAAGCAGCTAAACTAGATGTTCCAGAGAGAGCACAGTTTATTAGAAGCATTGTTTTAGAAATCGAGAGAATCCACAGTCACCTCCTCTGGCTTGGAGTAGCATTTCACCTACTTGGCTATGATGCTGGTTTTATGCACGTGTGGCGTGCAAGAGAAAGAGTAATGTGGTTGGCAGAGCTCTTGACGGGTAGTAGGAAAACTTATGGTATAAATCTAATTGGCGGTGTACGCAGAGATATTAGTGAAGATAAAAAGCAGAAAGCCCTTGAAGTTCTTCGCGAACTAAATAGAGACTTCAAGAGCCTTATTGAAGTCGCACTCGACGTCCCCCAAGTAAAAAGGAGACTTACCGGTACAGGTGTTCTTCCAAGAGAATATGCAATAAAACTCTCAGTTGAGGGACCTACAGCTAGAGCTTCAGGGGTAAATAAAGACGCTAGAAGAGACCTCCCTTATGCTGCCTATAAGTACGCGTCATTTAAAGTTCCAGTTTATAGTGAGGGCGATAACTTGGCTAGAGCACTAGTAAGAATAGATGAGACTTTTGAATCTATCTCAATAATAGAGCAACTTTTAGACAAACTCCCTGGCGGCCCCATATTATTGAGTGACTTTGAAATACCTGAAGGCAAAGTAGGTGTTCAAGTTGTTGAAGCCCCACGCGGAGGCGATATTCACTACATAGTAACCGGTAAAGGTGCTCCTTACAGATGGAGAGTTAGAGCACCAACATATGCCAATATACCAGCTCTCCGCATAATGCTTCGAGATCAACCTCTTGCAGATGCACCTATTACAATAGCTAGCATAGACCCCTGCTTTTCCTGCACAGATAGAGTAATAGTAATTAGAGATGGTAGAGTAGAGAGGGTTAATTTACTCCGGTGATGTAATGTGAGCATTAAACCAGTAAAATTAATTGTCATAGCCGGAAAGAAAGGTAGAGTAACCGTTAAATATCCATTTCAAGAACCCATCGTAACTCCAGAGTTTAGAGGTGAAGTTGAAATAGATCCAGCGAAGTGTATCGGGTGTGGTGCATGTGTAAGAGCCTGCCCGCCCAATGCATTAGAGCTCTTAGAATCTGAGAAGGAAATAATACTTAGATATTTTGTAGGACGTTGTATTTTCTGCTGGAGATGTGTTGATGTATGCCCAGTAAGTGCTATTAAAGGCACAAAGAACTTCGAACTAGCAACAGACAAGTTCACAGACCTCTACACGCTAGTAATACACACACGAGCAACGTGCGAATTATGTGGTACACCAGCAGAAACTGTTAGAATGCGGAGATATATCACAGAGAAAGTTCCAATTAGTGAAGAGTACATAACTACGTGTCCTACGTGTAGGAAAAAACAATTTGCAGAGAAAATAGCTATGAGAAAGGTGGGGATCAGTGAGCTTAAAAAGTAGTATTTTAAAGAAGAGCCCTTGGGTTTTTCACTTAAACACTGGGAGTTGTAACGCCTGCGACATAGAGATCTTAGATGCCCTCACACCATATCACGATGCTGAAAGATTTGGTGTTAAACTAGTTGTCTCGCCAAGACATGCCGATGTAATATTATTAACGGGACCTATAACAGTTGAGAGTTTACCAAAAGTGATAAACGCTATAGAAGCTACCCCAAGACCACGTATAATTGTTGCCCTAGGCTCTTGTGGTAGTGGAGGAGGTATATGGCATGATACGTATTCAACTATAGGTGGTGTTAATGGATTACTGAAAATCCTAAAAGAGAAGGGTATTGAAGTAGATGCCGTTTACCATGTTCCAGGTTGTCCTATTAGACCTGAAGCTCTTCTCTACGCTATAGCCTTAATCAAGGGTATAGTCTCTAAAAAACGAGAAATGAAGATATATAAGGCAGAATAATATGAATACTAGATTATACCTATGCACATATAATGAATACTCATCTATTTTCTCAAGACACTTCATCACGGGAATCTCACTCTGCAAAGAACTGGGCTCTCGGCTTCTGAGTGAATTACAAGGTATACTTGATGAAAAAACCCTCGCTACATTAACTAGGCAAAAAGAAATCTTAATTACCAGTAGAGATCTCATAATCACACTTAGAGAAAAACTATATTTGCCCATAAAAGAGATCTCTGAAAACAACTATATTTTAATAAGACTCGCTGAATAGCATAAACACAACTTATTAATTAACAAAGAAGGTACTGCAGCTTAGTCTACCTAGGCTGTTACAACTGAGGATAAGTTTAAATATTTGTGAATACTTGCAATTCCGTTAGAGGAGAAACGCTAGACTAAATACACACGCAAACTTCGCTAAAACGCAAGAATCTTTCGATTTTTATAACATGGTTAGAGTTTATGAATTTTATTCACAGCGATCTTAAACCCTTGATCAAAGTGTTCTCAACAAGTGTTCACGAACGCTCTTGAAGATCAGGTGATCTTATGGGATAATAGCGGTAATCAATGTAAGACATGACATTAATAGTGAGACCGCCCCTATTCGGATCAGGCGACGACTCTACGAGAGATCATTACATCTCTGATCTATAGAGGAAGCTCTCCGGTGGTTAAGGCCATTAGATGTCAACTGATCTTCTCTTCTCTCCACTCCTACTAGGTGTTAGGTAAAATGGTTATGATTCTTTACCTAACACTCACCATGTTAAAACTCTTAGCACATACTTAGGTAAAAGTTTAAGCTTAAATATAATTATAATTTAGAGAATTGAAAAGTTGTCAAAACTAATAGTTTATGTCTCTTCGATGAAAAGAAGGGGTTGATCGAAAGTTTATTTATTTTTAATAATTAGTAGCGTGATAGCAGGTGTTTTATATGTTGAGGAATAATTGAGGGTGCAGCGATCTTTAGAGTAATTTATGCAAAATGACATATCGGGATGGAAGCGTATTAATGATGCGGGAAGCTAAAAATATAACATTTAGTCTTTCTTGATTACCTCAGCTATGTAGTCTTCGGCTCTTCCACGTCTCTGCCTGTAAATATAATATATTGAAAAAAGAACAATAGATGTGAACAGCGTAATAATTAAGGAGAATTGTATCAATGTGACTGCTGTTTTGAAGCTCAACAAACCCCAGTAGAAAGCGTAAAAGTAGTTCGCAGCGAAAAACAAAATCATTGCTACTAGAGGGGGTAAAGCCCTTGTCTCTCCGCAACGTTTCTTTAGGTACACATGTAGTAGTAGCGCAGGTAACACGGATAAAGCAAGTATAGAGTAGATAACAGGTAAAAATAATTGACTTAAAGCGTATCGAAATACACTAATAGCTATAAGAGAGGAAAATGAGAAAAACAACATTAAACACCAGAGTATAAGAAGCATTGATACAAGATACTTTAAGTTTTCCATAAACCCCATACCCATTAAGTACTTACATCTAACCATAATTTTTAAAATTCCTAGAAGTAAAGAGTAATCAGTGTAGCCTATGAATACCATGCCCTTTCTCATTAAACTCCTATTCACCTAAATATTGAATAGCTCTTTTCACTACTACATCTAAGACCCTCTTAAACCCATGTAATTGTGCAAAGCGCCCCTAGAGATCCCGGAAACTTCTAAAAACTGGTGAAATCGAGATTTTCTTTAACCCTAAGGAGTATAGATCTCCTCACATCAACGTTAAAAGCATTAATATTGATCCTAGAACACCGTGAATTAGTAGACATGATTTTACCGAACACATCACCCAATAGTTCATACTTTCTCCACAGAGAGGTGAATTGTAAAATATAGCCCTAATAGAGTTTACTTGGATATTTAAAGGAGTATGCGCCGCCGCCGGGATTTGAACCCGGGTCACGGGCTCGACAGGCCCGCATACTAAACCGGGCTATACTACGGCGGCGTCATTATTATAATAGTTGTAGAGGGACTTAAAAAGACTAAATATTGGGATGATTAAAACAATTTGGTGATTAGACTATGAGGTTTTCTCCTCGGTGTTTAGACTTAGTATTCTTCCTTCTATTTTCATTTTAAGCCTATAGTAGATATATTTGTCTTGAGGACTAAATCTAGGTGGATGTGGCACGTAGAGTTCTCCACCGCAGAAGGGACATCTCTCTCTGACAATTACATATCGTCCACAATTTTTACACTTCCTCATTAACCATTTCACTTCCTTTCACGCTCTGCTTTAAATACTACACTTAGCTCTTTAGCTTTCTCTTCACCTTTACTAATGGCCCTAGTTGCATACACCTCGGCTAATTTATAGTCGCGTGCATATACGTCTAGAATATATCTTGGAGAACCAGCTGTGTATAGTTCAAATTTCACATTATTAGAAGACAAATACTCCGCTATTGCATTTAAACAAGCCTTAACATCTTCAATACCACGTGGACTATAAGACTGCACCGTCAAATTATATCTAACAAGAGCTTCTTTCACTTTAACATGTTTTTGAACCTCTTCAACTAACACATCTGCCCAATACTCGGGTACACCAGCATCTCTGAGAACTTGAGAACCACTTACAACAGCCTCTTCAAGAGCATACATTACATCATAGTATTTATCCATTAAAGGCCATACAACTTCTCTATAAGCATCTTCAATACTCTTACCGAGTTTCTCAGCAACAATCTCAACAATTTTACAAGCCTTAGAAAACCTCTTCCACCACAACATTTTCCTCTGTCTCTCTACATCACTAACTCTCTTCAATGAGACATCAACAGTCTTCTTAACCCTATCAACACGTATTGTCTTTACAACTACCTTCTGTCCTTCTCTAACAACTTCTCTAATATCTCTAAACCACTTAGAAGATACCTCACTCCATGGTAAAAAAGCCTTGAGACCACCATACTCATCTAATTCAAGATATGCTCCAAAATCATGTATTTCTTTAACAGTGCCAATTACAAGCTCACCGACATCTGGAAGCTGTTTTCTAGACAATACCACATAACACACCTCTAATCTAACTTTACTCTAAAAACTACTAGTGATAAATACGAATCATATACACCATAATATCTCGTATCTGTAGTCGATAAATACATCTTACTAGCATAAATAGGTTCATACCACGTTAAACTATCTTCTAGCGGCATATATCCAGCCATATAGTTGTATACAACTGTATAATTCAAGTAACGTATAGCTGAAATCGCTAACCTCGCCAATAACATTTCTCTCCCACGCACAGTCCACATTAATGCTTGAACATCTTCACCATAGCCAGTTAAGCCGGTTAAGAGAAATAAATAATCTCCTACTCCACGACCAGCTAGTCTCAAATATGAGGGTATCAAGGCCACATCACCTAGAGCTCTAAATAAAAGTAGAGGTCCTTCTGCTCCTGTTATAGTAAAAGGTAACCCTATGAAACTCGCATTATCCCCCCTCCTTACACTAAAACCACAAAGAACAATCACATAGACCTCTTCTACACCGAGGTCTCTAGTTATGTTTTTAAGCATAAGTCTCGAGGAAGACTCGCTAGCTGTGAACAACTTTGCAATTAAACTTTTACTCTGAATACTACCAGCGCTGTGAGAAAGCGTATAAACACTTAAACCCTTCTCTGCTAGTTCCGCGTAAATCCAGTAACTATAATCCCAGTTAACTACGAGTAGAACTTTCTTATTAGTCGACGTGTTTAAAACAGCATCAGCGATTTCTGAGCCCGAGTTAGAAAGCCATTTATAAACTTCAACTAAGCGAGCTCTATCTACATTAGTTGAAACACTCTCTACTATAGGATTTACTGTATAACGTTGCTCTAAAGTAACAGTAATAGATGCAGGTATTGTCGCTATTAAAACTCCTAAAACTATTAGTTGCGCTATTAAACCCATACGTTGCAATTTCACAGCCCTAATAGCTACTATAATAGCTTCTAAGAGATATCCACTTAGAGCAGACATAAAAGCCGCTGCTAACAACGTCAACGTAGGTGTTATTAGTGAAAGCACTGTAGATACTAGAAGAGCTACTGTGGAAAAACATACTATATCACTAGTTCTCTCCCGTAGAGATAGGAAAACTCCACCAAGTGCTAAAAATCCTGAAAAACCATAAGCTATTACAGGTCTAACCTCAGGTTTCATGTAAATTTCTCGAAGCTCAATACCCATTAATAACAAACTAGCAAAAACACTAATTGATAAAGCAAACGTAAAAGCTAATATAGCTGAAACCACCTTAAAATAGGCACTCCACCTACTTGCTATGTAGTCTAATAGTAAAACCTCTAGGGCTAGTAGTATAGTAAATATTGCCGGGAAGAAGTCATAACTAAATGCTCCAAGTATTAGCTTAACAACAGTGATTAATGTAAACACTAATAATACTACTCTTTCAAGCCCCAATAGTCTCCTTCTTACATAAACAACCAGCATATAAAGCGTAATTATTAAAAACACCGCCCAGTAAGCCATATGTAAAACTGCCAGCATCGCGTAGAGAGCAACCCCTACACTCACTAGTTTCTTACTGCCTCCTACAAATCCCTTAACAATAAATACTATTGATGTTAAAAGTAACGGTGTTATAAATATAAAGCCAAAATAATCTAATAAAACAGGATTTAAAACACTTGGTGTAAAAACATAGAGCAAAGTTGCCATTATAGAAGACAAATAACTATTAGTTAACATCATAGTAATTATAAAAACTACAACAACTCCAAGCACCATTACCACATACACTAGAAACTTTACTTGAAATATTCTCGAAGCAAGCCACAGCGAATTTAACAACGAGCTACATTTCTCAACAGTATACTCAAGACTTTTACACATGTCAATAACATTCTTAGTATTCACAGCTACTCTAATAGGATGTAGGTCAATATAATAGTCTGGTATGAGTAGTTTAGAAACAGCTATATATACAGCTATTATAAGCAATAGAGTACACCAATTACGAATTCTTTGATGAATTTTGTAATGATTCTTCAACACAAAGACCACTTCCACGCTCTCTAAGCTAATAGAAACAGAAATGTGTAATATATAAATGTAAAGTTTACTCTGAATTCTTCTAGGTGTTTAATTATGAAAGAGAAAGCCGGGTTTGTCACGAGGCTTATGGAGTATGGTTTGCTGATAACTACATTACACAAAGGATTTCTCATAGTAAGTGGTATATTATACTTCACGGTTGTTTCAGGGATTTTAACATACACAATTGTTATCAATGAGCCTATGGCCATAGGCAAAATCACGCTATTATCACTATTACTGATATTAAGTATTATACTAACTAAGCTTATACCATTCAGGGTACATACTCTTAAATCCGTGGAAACAAGGAGAAGGAAAAAGCCCTCTACTCGAGAGTCGCCGACAATAGTAATCTCATTACTGGTAATCTTAGTATTACTAGTCTTAAGCTATGCTATGATATGCTTTTTCAGGATATATTAGATTTAGGTGAGATCATCTTAACAATAGGTTTCTCTAATATTCTACCACATTCATAAAGATCTGCTATTATAGCTTCCGCAATGCTGAGTTCTGAAATATCATTTTTCTTGAACTTCTTTTCGTTAATAACACATGGTTTTATAAACAAGTAGAGTAATTTATTAGCATGTTTTACTGTAAATGGTGAAAGTATATTTTTCTCAACTCTAAATAGTATTGTAAATGCTTTAATTACATCGTAGTCTATGGTGTTCTCAGGGATTTCTCTTGTAAGCGCCGCCTTTAAAGCTCTGATCTCTACATATTTCTCCACGTCGTTATTAAGTCTCTTAATAACACCTAGTAACACTTCTAAACCTGTCTCATCAAGCTCATGTATGCGTAAAAGGACTTTGACCACTCGCTCTTCTATTTCAAGGTATCTCTGCTGTGGAAGAGGGCCCAATTTATTAAGACCTAGCTCCTCTCTTAGAAGCCGTAGAAAAATCTCACTCAACTCTTAATCCCTAAATCACTTATATCTACTGGTAAAGCTACGTTTTTAACTACGAGGTATACTCCTAAATATGCTTCCAATTTAATAACTTCACCCCTCGTTAAACTCAACTTCCTATCTAATACTTCTAGCATCCCAGTTACAGTAGGTTTTACTTTCACATTTCCGGTAAAAGGTGAGAACTCTTCGTAAGAGGCATTATTGATGTCTCTGTTTAGATCAACATTAACAACTCTCATACCCGCTTTCATATTTAAACTGTAATTAAATCTGGAAAGCCTTGAGATATCCATTGTTACAGCTTTATCAATACTAATACAAGTATCTTTTAAAACCTCCTCGAGATCTCTGAGACTAACTATATAGATATTTCTCAAACCATATGTTTTCTCCTTAAATATAGCTACACCTCTCTTAATAGCTTCCTCTAATACCCGTTTCCTTAAACCATGTTCACTGGTGCTAAAGATCACTTTGTCTCTAATAGCTGGAAACACTCTCTCTACTCTGAGATCTTCACATGTAACATAGCCCGCAATATGTCTCCTCTCATCACGATTAAGTAATAAAGCCTTTTCATTTGTAACCTTGACATGGAACCCCCTATTACCCGAGAAAAATACTTTTATCTCTCTAAAGCCCAATTCCTCGCGCAAAATATCAATTAAAGTAATGACGCTTCTCCACGCCTTTATAATACAATTCCATGATACATTAACATATTCTAATGGCTTAGAGCCATCAATACATTTATCAACACTCTCCTTAAGTAATGTACCATCACTACACATGTAAAGCTTAGTTACACATTCTAAGTACTTATCAGCATCAATATCGAAGAGTAGCTCTGAACCTTCCCAAGACTTCTCCTCCATTAGTTGTGCTGAGGGATTTGCATATAGTGCTGAAGAGTAGTATAGGTGTAGAGGTGTTTTAATACTCAATATGTAATTATAGAGTTGCTCCATGTATGGAAAAGCTAAGTGTCTAATGTATACACCGTCTTCAAGGCTCTCAAGAGCTATTTCCCGCTTATGTAAATTCGAAGGCTCTTCAAGAGGTCTTCTCTTATAATAATCTCTTATAATAGTCTTCAAAAAGCTAAATCTACTAATCTGTTCTCGGCGCAACATAAAACTCTAATTTCCCCCCATAGGGAAGTTCATAAGTTACTCTTAGCGGCGTCTCTACGCCAAGTCCTATACTAAGCACCTCTGCCGCTTGAGAGGCAGCTGATAAATCCACTAAGTAGTCTACAGTATATTTCGATTTAGCCTCACCAGTAGACTCGTATTCTATTAAAGCTCCTGAAGCGGCACTAAGCTCTACTTCTGCTTCAGCGATGTCGCCCTGAGCTTTTAGATATAAAACTCCTGATTGAGCTGGAGAGTAGAACTCCACGGAGTCACTTATTGGTTCAAGTTCTTTAATTACATCTTTAAACATTTTTGGCATAATTTTACACTTAAAAGTCTCTTCAAAACTTATTTCTGGGATCTCTTGGATTGATAACTCAATACTAGGTATTTTAAAGCTCCTAGAACCTTTCCCTTCAAATAAAACTCTCAATTGTCCACCGGGTAGTGGTTCGAGTAGTAATTCATCGCCTTTTCTAGCACGTCTCAGAATCTTCGCGAGTTCTTCCATATTTACTCCAATATGAACTTCTCCCTCAACTTCAAAAATAGAAAAAGCCTCTCTCGGTATGTAAAAATCTACTAATACGACAGCTGAGGGGTCCATAGCTCTAAGTCTTAATCCTTCTTCACTAATTCTAAAACCAGCCTCTTCAATAATTTTAGATATAGCTGATATAGCATATTTCCAAATAACAGCTTCTCTAAAACTAAGTTTCAAAAACACTCACCCTACTATATTTAGTACTCTAAAATTAAAAAGAGTAGAAAAAACATGTTTTTAAAGGAATACCTCGCTACTTAACGCTTGTAAGTGCTTTCATAGGTGATATTGGTGTGGAGGTGAGAGTTGTCTCTAAGACTGATAGAGAGCTCGTATTAGAGATCGTTGGTGAGGATCACACTCTCGGAAACATGCTCATGAAAGAGGCTCTGAAACACCCTAATGTAGAATACGCAGCTTACAGAATACCACATCCGCTTAGAAATATAGTGGAGTTTACAATAATTGTTAAAGAGGGGGCTAGCCTCTCAAATGTACTCGCAGAAATTATAAGTAAGTTAAAGAGCGAAGTAAGCGAGTTTAAGAAGCTCATTGAAGAGGTATTAGAGTGAAAACAAAGAAAGAAAGTAGAGTATTAGTCTACGGTCTCTCGAGAAATCACATTGTAATTGCTACTTATAGGTGGGATTTCCTCGAAGAACTCTTTATATCTAAACATCCAACACTAGACCTCGAGGTTTTTATCAGAGATAAACTTAATACTTATAGTGAAGTCACCTATGTTCTACCATGTACAGAGAGTAAATATAGAGCTAGATTCAAGTCGTTCAAAATACTCGAAGGTGGAGATATACTAATCTACGTAGAGAAATATTGTAAATTAATAAACGCCATAATCTGCTTACTCGAAACCGGAGGTCTTATTAGCCCAGCTACTGGTATTTTAATAGGAGCTCCTGATAAATGTTTAAGTAAAGGTGAAGAATTATGACACTTCTCTGTCCAAGATGTGGAGGACCTCTGAGATCTAGGCGAGAAGGTAATAAAGTATACTTAGTTTGCTCAAGATGTGGTTATCACGTTGAGTCTACAAGCACGTCGCTTAAAGTTTCATCTAAAATAGAACATAGCACTAAAGAGAAAACTTTAATAATAAATGAGAAAAGTACTTCTGGATTACCCATTACGAGAGATGTTATATGTAAAAGATGTGGTCATAATGAAGCCCATTACTGGTTTTTACAAACACGTGCAGCCGACGAGCCTCCTACAAGATTCTATAAGTGCGTAAAATGCGGATTTGTGTGGCGAGAGTATGAATAGTACTCAACATGTTACTTCTCACAACTATTAATCCATGTTATCCAATTATATATTTTATAGTACAATACAATAGAGATTAGTGCTCTCAATCTTCCTGCCTTGTTAAGAACCCTCACTTTTTATGTGTGAAGAGAGATTAGGTTTAAAATTCTTGTAGAATTTATTCAGAGAGCTTTTCCACTCCGATTTAAGAGCAACTTTGCCATCTTCACCGATAAATAATAAATCAAGATCTCTAGATATCTTAATAATATCTTCAATTGGTAAACCCGTTAGAACTGCACAAGCAACTAAGTAATATCTAGTAGAAGTGTTCTTACTGATCTTAGCTAACATGGTGTTCTGTTCTGCGATCCGTTCAACTAGTATAACAATATTATTAAAATCCATATCGGAGAGCAACGTATTTTCCTCTCTTAAGAAAACGGCCCTGTATCCTAGTCTTTTAATTATCTCGACAAGAAGTTCTGGTGAAAATGTCTTTTTTGTAACCTGTGTAATGAACTCAACACTATATCTCTTTAAGCCACGGGTGCTAGATACTTCTCTAATAGACTTAATAATTTTTCTAATCTCCATCCAAGCTGTTTTTATATCACTTTCATATCCATAAATCTCTACAAGAAGCCCTTTACTAGTGACCGTAAGCTCCACATAGCTCAAAGCTGGAAGTCTATCTTTCACGAACTCATATAGCTTAATACATTCCTCCTCTTTACATGAAATAAAAAACCTCCTTTTAACTAATGGCACAAGTACACCTTAACTCACGACTAACAAGTAACCGCCTACAGCTACCTTCCTCTTCTCAATTCTACCACAATTATTACAAGTAAGAACCCCTGTACTTGTTAAGTATAATTCCTCGCCGCATGAACTACAATAAGCATGGATAACTCCTAGTTGTGGTTCTTTAATTGTGAGTAAATATGGTGGCATATTATTTAATACTCTGGCCTTAATAGTATCGCTAGGTCTTATATAATCTTGTATATCTGCAACATATTCACTTGAAATCTGAGATATGTGTAGTAGTCCAGTAGCGTTGATCTTGATATTATCTGCCTGGTATATCTTGACGACCGCTATGTCTTCGTAAACGCTGGAAATCAGCCCCTCGACTATTACTCCTTGTTTTAATGTTAATCCCCGCTTAACAAGGGGCCTTACACTTGCAGTCTTCTTATACTTGTTTAATACAGCTACTCCAACAACATGTGATCTCAAGTATCCCCTACCATCATTATACACATATCCACTTGGTAAAGCCTCCTCTTCTACGCAGATGACTTCTCCTGGTATTACAAAACTCACTAGCTAATCACCTTCCTCGCTAATATTATTAGTACTGCTTTAAATCTATATGTTCTTCTCCTATGTCTATTATATAGCATTGGAATTTCAAAATCCATAAGCTCCCTATATTCTAGGTCAAGATTAAGTGTATATATGATCTTCTCTAAGAGCCTCATAAAGCCTTCAGAGTATTTATGAAAACTATACACCTTCCTACCAGTCTTCAAAGCTGAAATTAAGAACTTTACATCTAAACCCCTATTACTCCTCACAACGCCAAAAGGAGGATTCATAATGATCGTATTAATATTTTTAAGCAGAATCCTTGTGGCATCTCCTACGATAAATAATATTTTGAAATGTATTGGATAATAATATTGAAGAGTTATTCTCAATCCCAGTCTTAATAACTCCTCGTCTATCTCAACGCAGAGAGCACGAGAAGCTCCTACTAGTAGAGACGCTACTGCTAATCTCCCATCTCCACAACCATAATCAGCTATAGTTTGCCCCCCTATATCACCTTTAAGTAAACCAAGCCAAACCACGTGTGCTACAAGCTGTGTTGGAGTAGGATATTGCTCAAGTTTCCTCTTAAGAACGCGTTGCTTAGTACTATAAACAATTAATGCTCTCTCTAATTCTGCTTTACTATTCACATTACTCAATCAACTATTTCACCATGGATAAATATATTTCTCACTCCTAGCTATAAGCATTATAAACTCTCCAGGTGTTAAAACTGGTTTATAGAACTCTGCTAAGTCATCTATTGGTAACCTAGGACAACTAGCCACAACATATAGATCTAATTGTAATCCATTGTCTATAGCTATTAACCTATCTAGCGTCAAATAACTCGATACTATTTTATACACTTTAAATTTGAATGTCTTAGCAATATTCTCTAAATATTCTACTAAGGCAGGTCTAAATTGACCTGGTCTCCCGCCAATAATTAGCCCTAATTTCCCCTCAAACAGATCTCTTGCTTTTAAAAGCAGGAAAAACCTCTTCTTGAGAACTCTGTCTACTTCTTCACGAGCAAGCCATACTCTCTGTGAATATGGGTCTACTACGATTATGGGTTTGTTTGAAATAAGCCCTACTCCAATAGGGTGAAATACACCACCAGATACAACTACATGGGCGTCAACACTACTATCTAAAATCGCTATAGGACCATAATAACACCCTAGAATAGGAGTAGAGATCTCGTGAACATTCAGACCCTTTTCCTGAAGATATTGAGCTACTTGTTTTCTCTGAAGACTCTCAATTAGCGTTGAAGAAACAGTAACATTCTTAATGTTGCCGTCTACTAAGAGCTTATATAAATACTCTAATACATTCTCCTCTAATTTTACAGTATAATATACTGGTATGTAAAATACTTTAATCTCAGCACTAATGTCCTGTTCTTGTAAGACGTATTCTTCATGACCTATGTGTAAAACTACATTTATATGGGTTATTCGAGCCTCTTCTAGCGGTATATCACAAGCCCCATATGCTGGCTCACTAGAATAAAAAACCTCTACTCCTAGTTCTCTTAGCGCGCTCTCTAAACATTTATAAAGAGATTTAAGTCCGTCAGGTGCATGAAGAAGAATTTTGCGTGTTTTCAGTGCTTTAAGTTTTTCTAAGACGCTATTTAATCGAATATTGTAGAGATCACATATATCTCTCTGACTCAAATAATCAGTCCTCAATTACGCCGAGGACAAGAGCCCTGGTTTCAACGGCTTAATAGATATTCTTGTGGGTAGAGGTAGCTTCGATGCTGCTATTTTTAAGGCTTCTTTTGCAACATCCAAGTGTTCTTTGAAGACCTTAACAATAAGAACTACTTGTCCAGGGTACACTCTGGCCGCTGTTCCAATAGGTTTACCAAAAGCAAGTCTCATACCCTCTTGTAACCTGTCAGCACCTGCAAAAGCCAGCATTTTATTCTCTCTTATAACGTGGTGTGGATACACATTAACTCTTAAGAAGAAGTCGTTTTCACCGGCTTTTGTAGAAAGTCTTTTTAAAGCCATTACACGTGCAGCTTCAAGTGCATTATGTCTAATCTGCCCAGCTTCTTCAACTACAAGTGCTAACTCGTAATCATAATCTTTCTTTACATCACCCATTTCAAACTTCGAGATCTTTGGTGGTGGGATACCCGGAATATACTCTTTCCTCGTGTATGGTGGACCACTAAAATGCGTATAACATCTTGCTGGTCTAAGAGGCATTTCTAAACACCACGCCTAAATACCACGGATACATACTAAGTTTAAAACTCTTATATGTTAACACCTTAAAAACCTATAATGTCTTAACCTCACTGAGTTAAATTCATACTATTATAGAATTTTATAGGGGTATAGAAATTAATAAAAATATAGAGCTGTGTGCGCGGGGGTGCCCGAGCCTGGCTAAAGGGGGCGGACTCAAGATCCGCTGGCGTAGGCCTGCGTGGGTTCAAATCCCACCCCCCGCACATTAGTCAACTCTTATAAGATACTTATTGTTTTAGAGTTAAGAGAGGTGCTTATTAATGGTTTTCGAAGGACTACGTAATGCTATCTCAAATTTCTTGAAGAGAGATAAGTATGAGGATGCTGTAAACGAGTTTATTAGGGAAATGCAGAAAGAACTATTGAAATCCGACGTCAACGTAAAATTAGTAGCTGAAATTACAGAGAGGATCAAAAAGAGAGCTCTTGAAGAAGAACCACCACTTGGTGTTCCGAGAAGACATTGGTTTTTAACAATAGTCTATGAGGAGTTAGTTAGGCTTCTAGGTGGGGAAAGAAAGCCTAGTATAAGGCCTAGTAAAAAGCCCTGGGTGATATTACTAGTGGGTCTTCAAGGCAGCGGCAAGACGACTACAGCTGCTAAAATAGCTAATTTCTACAAGTTTGAGGGGTTTAAAGTAGGCCTAGTAGCTGCAGATACATATAGACCGGCCGCTTATGATCAATTAAAGCAGCTCGGAGATCTAATAGGCGTCCCAGTTTACGGTGATCCTAACTGTAAAGATGCCGTGAAAATAGCTATTGACGGGGTTAAATACTTCGCTGAGAGGGGTTTTGATGTAATAATAATAGATACCGCTGGAAGACACCACAAAGAAGACTCCTTACTAGAAGAAATGAGACAGATATACATGGGTGTTAATCCAGACGAAATAATGCTCGTACTAGATGCATCTACAGGTCAGCAAGCATATACTATTGCTAAGAAATTCCACGAGACAACCCCGATAGGGTCAATAGTGCTCACAAAACTTGACGGTACAGCGAGGGGTGGTGGAGCACTCTCAGCCGTCGCGATCACGGGTGCAACTATAAAGTTCATTGGTACTGGCGAAAAAGTAGATGAAATCGAATTATTTAACCCCCCTAAATTTGTCGCAAGAATACTTGGATTAGGCGATATTGAGGGCCTAATTGAATCAGTAAAGAGAGCTCGAATAGAGTTTACAGAGAAAGATCTCGAAGAGATGTTAGAAGGAAAAATTAACATGAGACTCATATATAAACAAATAACTAACTTAAGAAAACTTGGCCCTCTACGTAGAATTCTACAAATGATTCCAGGATTAGGAGTAAAAATACCCTTTGAAATTGATAGTAAAGAACTAGAAGAAAAAATTGAAAAATGGATTGCTATAATTAACTCCATGACTTACGAAGAACTTGATAATCCAGATATAATAGATAAATCTAGAATGAAGAGAATTGCTCGCGGAGCAGGAGTTGACGTTGAAGACGTAAAAGATCTCCTAAAACAATATGAGTTGTTAAAAAAACTAACTAGGAGAATTAAGAAATCAGATTTAAAGAAGCTTGAGAAGCTCGGTATAGATTTATCTAAACTAGAGGAGCTTACGAGAACAAAATAACGTGTGATAATTTTGAGCTTCTATGAACAAGTATTTACAATAGCTGAGAAAGTGCTTTTAAAATATCCACTTTGTGATGCATGCCTAGGTAGGTTATTCGCTAAGCTCGGTGTCGGGTTAAGTAATACTGAGAGAGGTTACTCTATTAAAACAATACTCTCAATGAAACTATACTCTCAGTACACTAAAGGCAAGGTTAGTAAAGAGTTTTTTGAGAAAATAGCTGTAAACGCCGACTCTATAGTAGCTTCTACGTATAAGAAGCTATTTAATACAGATCTAATATTAAAAGAATGCTATTTATGCCATAATGTGTTAAGTTCACGGCTATACGAGGAGGTAGCTGAAAAAGCTATTAGAGAACTCAGAAAATATGATGTAACATCTTTTCTTGTGGGCGTCACATTAGATAAAGAGATTCTAAATCGCGAGTTACAGTTACTCTTAGAGTGTGGTTTAAGTTACGCTGAGTCTATTAAGAGAGAAATTAAGAGAGAAATTGGAAAATTGATTCGTGATAAGAGCGGCCTTAAACCTGACTTTACAGATCCTGATGCCATAGTGATGGTGACATTTAGTAGAGATCTTAAAGAATGCAGCGTGAAGGTAGAAGTAAAACCTTTATTACTCCGTGGACGCTACTGGAAACTTGCTCGGAAAATTTCACAAGTTCCCTGGATTACGCGTAGCGGTGTCAAGAAGTATGCGTTAAGCATACAAGAATATATTGAGGGAGTTCTAAGGGACTTATTTAAAGCAGGTGAAATATTAATTCACGCGGCTGGACGAGAGGATGTAGATGCTCGGATGATCGGCTCGGGAAGACCTTTAATAATAGAAATAAAGTCTCCTCTAAAAAGAGATGTGAGCGTTGAATTCATCAACAAATATATAGACACGGCGAGAAATGTTCCAATAAAGTTACACATAGAAGGTACTGCGCTTAGGAAATGCATTAGGCTCTTAAAAGAAACATCTAAAAAGTCAAGTAAAATCTACAGAGTCTGCATATACTCGCCATTTGAAGACATAGATGAAGCCGAATTGAGAAAACTAGAAGAGGTATTTAATAATGTTACTATCTATCAAAAGACACCTCTACGTGTATTGAGGAGAAAGAAGAGAGAACATATAAGAGTGAGGAAAGTTTACTCCGTGAGAGCTACTAGAATAACTCCAAGAGTATTTGAAGTACTCATATATTGTGAAGGTGGACTTTACATTAAAGAACTTGTTCATGGCGATCAAGGGCGTACAAATCCCTCTTTTACATCTGCTTTAAATAAAATACTCATACCAATAGAACTGGATGTTCTCTATGTAGAGGAGAAAGTCATCTAAACATATCAGGTTAAAAGATGTTCTTGTTTAGAGATTAATTTTTAAGGGAGACATGTTATTTAGTTATAAAAGTTAACTTATATTGTCCAATTATGTGGTGAGTATCTTGGTTAAAGCACCAAGGGGTTATAGACATAGAACGAGGAAATTGCTTAAGAAAAATGTGAGAGAGAGGGGTATTATACCTCCCCTCAGTTTACTTATGGTAAATTATAATATAGGTGAGAGAGTTCACATTGTTATAAATCCCTCTATTCACGCGGGAATGCCTCATAGAAGGTATCATGGTAAGACAGGCGTAATTATAGGTAAGCGTGGTAAATGTTATATTGTTAGTGTTATGCTTGGCGACAAGGAGAAGACACTTTTTATTAGACCTGAGCATCTCAGACCATTAGAGTCTAAGATAACTTCTATCCAGGTTCAGGGCTAAATAAAAGTGCTCCAATATACTAGTTGAGGTGTGTTCTTATGAGCGTCTTTACTAAGTTAAAAGCTGAGGAAGTTAAACTACTTTCTAACCCGGAGACGTTAGAATATGTTGAAAAATATATTGAGAGAATTAAGAGTGAAACAGGCTCTACTCCACCACTAGCTTTAAGAGTACTAGAGTACTTACGCAAGTTCTCTAAGATTCCACGTGATCGTGTGAGTGAAGTACGTAGTAACCTGGAAAAATTAGGCTTAAAAGAGGAGAGCGTAATAATGATCATGAATATATGTCCTAAGAATACAGATGATTTAAAAACTATACTTCAAGTCGAAGAAAAAATCCTTGAACAAGAATTTCTAGAAAAAATAATTAGTATTATTAAAGATCACTGTTCAGAATAGTTAAGTTCTATTTTTAAATTACTTTGAGGGTTCACACTTTGTCTAGACCTTATTTTAAACATAGAGACAGGCATCGTGAAGAGCGTAGATATGAAAACGCTGTTTATATATTAGATTACCTTGAAATGGGAAATCCACATGACATACACCCTGAACACAGAAATAAACCCTTCGTTCAGGGCGTGGGAACAAAATACTTTACATTACTCGAAGCTATGCCACTCATGGCTGTCAGAATAGAGATCTTGGAGAGAGTTGATCTCGAATATCCAAGTAAATTGAGGGGGATAATACCTATAACTTACAGTGATCTCACCGCTGTTGCTAGAACTAATCTTCCTGAGGCTCTTAGAAGAATAATCACGGAGAATGAACGTGTTTTCGTAGAATTTTTTAACATAGCTGAACCAATTAACATTAGATTACATTCACTTAGACTTCTCCCTGAAATAGGGGCAAAAACTCTTGACACTCTACTAGATGAGAGAAGAAGAGCTAGATTTACGAGTTTTAGTGATATTAAAGATAGAATTAAAATAGACCCTGTTAAGGCTTTAGTCAACCGTATTATAACAGAACTCGTAGGTGAGGAGAAGTATTATTTATTTATTAAACCGCGAGATAAGGCGGCTATATACCTAGGTTATTTGGAGAAACTCTATGGAGAAATCATTTAACCCAATACTAGCGAGCCGAAAGAGTCTTCTCAACTGGACTCTTAATGTACTTCGCACTTATGGAGTAAGACCGCGTGAAAAACTAAGTCAAAACTTCGTAATAGATCCTCACTTAATAAGCGAGATCCTCTCTCAAACAAGCCCAGTAGATACCGTGGAGATCGGCTGTGGTATTGGAACGCTCTCACTAGCCCTTTTAACTAGGGTTAAAAGGCTTATCTGTATTGAGATAGATAAGAAATTGTGTGTTATTTCTACTCATATTGTTAGAAACCCCTACTTCCTAGTTATTAATGCAGATGCGAGAATATTCATTCCTCAAGTAGAGCAGGTAGTATCAAATATACCTTACCATGTAACCTCCGAATTGTTGGTAAAAATAGCGAGAACTAATAGTATTAAGAGAGCTGTGCTAACTCTTCAAAGGGAAGTTGCGGAACGCCTCTTAGCCGAGCCGGGGTCGAAAGCTTATGGTAAGTTAACTATTCTTATAAGAGTACTCTTTAATGTTAGAGGTTTAGGCACTTATACTCCAACTAGTTTTTACCCTGAACCAGGGGTTTTCCACAAAATAGTCGTACTTGAACGTAAAAAGCAATATAGTGAGGAGATCTGTTTACTTGAAGCACTAACTAAAGAGCTTTTTACGCAGAGGCGGAGATTAGTAGAGAAGGTCTTAGCCTCAAAGCTCGGTGTTAAAATAAACGAGCTTGATCACTTGAAAAATAAAATAATAGGTAAGAGAGTATACATGCTTAGTGAAGACATACTATTAGATATGACTAGCTTCCTCCGCGAGAAAGGTGTTATTAAATGCGCACAATACCAAAACTAGAATACTTTGGGGATACATATAGACCTAGTGATGATACATGGCTACTTCTAGGTGTTTTTGAGAATAGTGGTGCAAGTGGAGATCTATGTATGGATCTCGGGTGTGGTAGTGGTGTTCTCGGCATATATTCCCTATTAAATAAGAAGTGTAAACGCGTGATATTTGTTGATGTGCAAGAAGACGCTGTTAAGACTACTAGTTTCAACATAGTTTTAAACGGTGTTGAAGTATTTTCAATTATCCTGCAGTCTGACGCTTGTTATGTTTCACCCTTTCGAGAGAGATCTGTAGACATAGTGCTTGCAAATCCTCCATACCTGCCTCTACAAGAAGATAATTCACGTGATATTACAATTGAAGGTGGCATTGAAGGTTACGAGAAAATCCTCTGCTTTATTAATATGGCTGCCTCTGTGCTTAAGCCTAATGGATTGTTTTACTTAGTATATTCCTCGCTCTCGAAGCCGGAAATTATACAATTGCACTTAGAAAAACTGGGTTTTAAGATTATTTCGAGTAGGAGTAGAAATTTCTTCTTTGAGTCTTTAACAGCTATTGAAGGTGTACTTAACCGTGAGAATTAGAGTTGTCTTAGTTGGCATTGAAGGAGCCGTAAATTTAGGATTAATAGCGAGGACCTGTGTAAACTTTGATGTAGACGAGCTTTACTTAGTGAGCCCTGTTGCAAGTATTGATGAGGCTTTAAAATACGCCGCAGGTGGGAGAGACCTCTTGCTTCGAAGCATAGTTACCAGCAGTCTCGAGGAGGCCTTGAAGGGCGTACATATCTCGGTAGCTACAAGTGCTATTGGATATAGTGAGTGCGACGTTGTTAGACAAGCAATAGCAATCGAAGATTTTGCTGAAAAGATATATCCGCGAGCAGAAAAGATCGCTGTTGTATTTGGGCGTGAAAGTACGGGACTCACACGAGAAGAAATTCTAAAAACAGACTTCTTAGTTACAATACCGGCCAGTCTAAAGTATCCTGTATTAAACGTCTCTCAAGCCGTTGCAATTTTTCTCTGGGAGCTGTGGAAGAGAGAGAAAAAAGTAGCTGCGAACATACCGCCAAGAGCTAGTCGAGAGGATGTAACAAAATTGCTAAGTATTCTAGAAAGGATCATAGGGCTTACTATCAGTAGTGAAGATAAGAAAAGGAGGTGTAATTTGGTTTTGAAGAGAACACTCATGAGGTCTCTGCCTTCACAATATGAGCTTAAAGTGCTCTTATACTTGGCTCGACGTTTAATAAGAAAACTAGAGGCAGGTGGAAGCTCTCTCAATAAGCTTTAAAACAGCCAAATGTACAGGGTTCTCGGGTTTTAACACCACATATGATCTTGGTGGGTTTTTCAATCCACATCTCCGCATTTCACTCAAAGGCACTCTGCAAGGATATTTAATAGGGTTTATTACTTCTATAGCTGAGACTCTACAACTTTTACCAGTAACATAGTAAATATCTTCTTCTGAAATACCTCTCGGCCTTTTACTCTTTATGAACGCTATTACCTCATGTGAGCTACCTGTGTAGACTTCTCCAGCTGTGAATTCTCCTACAATAGCTTTAATGGGTGAAGAGACGTATAATATTAACCTATAACCAGGTTTAAACACACAACCCTTTCTTAGCTCATATTCTTTCATACCACTAAGTATCTCCTCGGCATATTTAGGTTTAATAGCTAAAAGAATAATTGACATTTATCAATATCCTCTATTAACGTGGTAATATTCGAGTACCAGGGTTTTGCCCTCTTAGTGCTTCAAATAGTAGTTCTGGTTTCTTATAATCTAGTATTTGAATCTCAATATTACTCCTAATAGCTAGTTCTAGTGCATGTAAATCTACTAGTGCATAGTCACCCGGGAGTATTTTCTGTTCTATGACTCTCTTCAACTCTGTAGCAGTAATTTCACTTAAAGGTTGAGCATCTGGATATTTTATGGGGTCTTTACTATAAACTTTACCAATAGCCGAAAAGTAATATACTCTACTAGCTCCTAAAGCTTCTGCTACCTGTAGTAGCACTAGTGCTGTTGATTGTCCAGGTATTAATCCACCGGTAACTGTAACCGGGTATAATATAGCTGCTCTAATAATATCTTCAAGTGTTTGTGGAGGCGTTGGAGACGTGAATGGGCTTAATGCTCCTATTAATAATAGTGCATTTAATCTTGAAACCCATATCCCAATTTCGTCAAGCCAGTAATTTGAATTAATATTGATACCGCGTGCTACTTCAATATATCTTCTAGCTATTTCGCCACCACCTGTAACTACTACAACCCTATGTGTTTTAGACAACGCTCTTATGACCTCTACATACCTCAATAACAAGTCACTACTAGTAAACGCCTTTCCAGTGATCTTTAAAACCACATACTCCACGCAATATCACCTTTAACGCTTATGAACTACACTATTTCTTTACTTACTATATTTATATTCCACGATAGTTATATTATTAACTAACTGTCTACTATAGTAAGCTATTATAGTAAGGTTTGTTAAGCGTGTGTGGAATAATTGGTCTATGCTTTAATAAAACAGAAGAACTAGGTAAACTATTATACAAGGGGCTTCAGAGACTAGAATATAGAGGCTATGATTCAGCAGGTATAGCTGTATTAAACTCTGGTAGACTTTTTGTTGTCAAAGGTAAAGGGATGTTAAGAGATCTTGAGGAGAAATTAAAATTCACAGAGTATACAGGTTCCACTGGCATAGGTCACACTAGGTGGGCTACTCATGGTGCACCTTCTGATATTAATGCACACCCACACGTAGATTGTAAAGGCTTCTTCGCAGTAGTTCACAATGGCATTATAGAGAATTTTGATGAATTAAAAAAGTGGTTAATTAATAGAGGTCATATTTTTGCCAGCGAGACTGACAGCGAGGTTATTGTACACCTCATTGAGGAGTATTATCGTGAACTAGGAGACGTCTATGAAGCTTTTAAGAGGGCTATAAGGTCACTTAAAGGAGCGTTCGCCATATTAATGATCACTCCTCTCGAGGAGAACAAGGTATTTTTCGCGAAGAAGGATAGCCCACTAATAATCGGGCTTAGAGAAGACTACAAAGTGTTAGCTAGCGATATACCAGCAATACTAGATCATACGTGTAGCGTCATAGTACTCAGAGACTACTGGGTTGGTTATGTAACTCCTAGTAGAGTTCACATTGAAGACCTAGCTTCTGGAAAACCCATCGACTACTCCACGTATATTAGGCTTATCGAGTGGAGTATTGAAGAGGCCTCTAAGGGGGGTTATCCACACTTCATGATTAAAGAGATTTATGAGCAGCCTTTAGCCTTAATAAATACTATTACTGGTTTAAGAAGCTCACGCGAGTTTCCTCTAGTTGTTAAAATGCTTGTAGATGCACGTAGAGTATATGTTACAGGTGCTGGTACTAGTTATCATGCCGCAGAATTCTATGCTATAGCTTCAAACACACTCACCGGACTTTTGACTATACCGTTCATAGCGAGTGAATATGAAGCTTATGTTAATGCTGTGAGAGATGGGGATATATTAATAGCTATTAGTCAGAGCGGTGAAACTATGGATGTATTAAAAGCTGTGAGGATGTTTAAAGAGCGTGGTGCTAGAGTAGTAGCAGTATCTAATGTAGTGGAATCAGCTATACCTAGAGAAAGTCACATATCACTCTACACTAGAGCAGGGCCTGAGATAGGAGTAGCTGCTACTAAGACTTTTCTCGCACAAACCCTACTATTATCTTGGCTCCTTGTAGAGCTTGCAGAGTATACAGGGGCTATTTCTAGCAGTGAGCGTAGAGAGCTAGTTAAATCGCTTGAAGAGTCGCCTAGATTAGTAGAGGTGAGTTTAGAAAGGAGTGAGAAAACTGCTTATGAGCTTTCAGAAGTCTATGCTGAGAAGAAGAGTATGTATTATTTGAGTAGGCACATAGGTCTCCCTATAGCTAAAGAGGGGGCTTTAAAGATCAAAGAGATCGCTTATATCCATGCTGAAGCATACCCTGCAGGTGAGTCTAAACATGGACCTATAGCACTCGTAGAGAGCGCTTTCCCCGTAGTATTTATTGTCCCTAAACTAGTATGGCTTGAACACTCTACCAAGGGTAATATCGAGGAGATGAAGGCTCGTGGAGCTAAGACTCTCGGCATTGTCTGTGATGAAAGCCCTGTTGTGAGTTTACTAGACCACGTCATCACTGTTCCTTGTCCTCACTGGCTACTTACACCAATATCTCACACTCCACCTCTTCAGCTACTTGCATATTATACTGCTATTAGAAAGGGGCTTGATCCTGATAGACCACGAAATCTCGCAAAGACCGTTACCGTGGAATAATATCTTGCGGAGATATGGTGAGGGATCCTGGTTGTAGTGATAGTGCGTGGTAGAAGCAACTATTGGAGACACACACTATACTTATGGCTACTAGAGATCAGGGATATTTTAGAATATGAAATAGGAGAGAGAATTGAAATAGAAGTTCTAGATAGTAGTAGTGAAGACCCAGAACTACTAGTAAATGGCGAACTTATTGGTAAAGGTGTTCCAGGTGAAGAAGGATATCTCATAGAGATCTTGAAGAAAGCAATATTGTGTATTAAAGAGAAGAGGGCTTAGCTTAAAATAAGGGTTTCTCTTGAGGAAGGTCTAAGTATGGTAATTGGTATATTTGATATTGGAGAATGTGTGGTGATAATTTGTGTTTAAAGAGGTTATAGGTGTCATACATCTTCCGAGATTACCATCTATCTACAGGTATGTCGATGTAAATAACATTATCGAATATGCTACTAGAGAAGCTAAGTTGCTCGAAGAGCTTGGCTATAGTGGCGTAATCGTAGAGAATTACGGTGATTTCCCTTATTCTAAGAGAATAAGAGATCCGGTGACGCTCTGCGCTATGACTACTATTGTGAGAGAAGTTGTAAAATCTTCTAGTTTAAAAGTTGGCGTGAACATGCTTAGAAATTCCGGTAGAGAAGCTTATAGCGTAGCTATTGTAAGTGGTGCTAGGTTTATTAGAGTTAATGCTCTCGTAGAGACAATAATATCTGATTCAGGCATAATTGAACCTGACGCCCCACGCTTAAAACCCCTTAAACTAAACTATCCCGGCATTGAAGTTTACGCTGATATACTAGTAAAACATGCTTCAAGTTTAAGGTTTTCCCTAAGTATTTTAGAAGCTGAGAGCACTATTGCAAAAAAGAGCGATATACTAGAGGACTACTACAAAGAACTCATAGAAGAATACGTAGAGAGAGGTAAGGCAAGCGCCCTCGTAGTTACCGGCTTAAAGACCGGTGAACCACCACCACTAAGACTCTTAGAGGTAACTAAGAAGTACTCGCCCATACCTGTATTAGCCGGTAGTGGCATAACTCCAGAAAACATTAAGAATATTTTAAAAATAGTTGATGGAGTTATTGTAGGCTCTTTTATTAAAACAAATGGAAAAGCTGGAAATCCCACAGACCCTGATAGGGCAAAACTACTAATGGCAAAGATAAGAGAACTATAATAAAAATAAAATAAAAATAATACAGTAATTATTTTCATGTTAGCACATATTAATACATATCAAAAACAATAGCCTTTTTAAATCATAGATATTAAAAGATACATCTTATAAACTGATTAAAAATCACATAGTTATGTTTAAAATAGCGGTAATACCCTTTAAGATAGATCCATGCATACGCAGATAACATTATATAGCACCTTAAGAATCTGCCACAAGTGAACACTTTATATCAGTAATACCCTTGCATAGTAGATAACAATTAACATGGCTACATAATACTGATAAATTTCAATTAAAGTAAATATATCTAAATAGAAATTATACTATTACATAGATACTTAACTATATTCTTAAATAATTATGCTGTATTTTTATTTTCATATTTTTCTCATACATAATTTTAATGTATACGATATAAATTATATGAACCTTAGCAATTATAATTAATTTATACTTCGACTATATTATTTATCTATATTTATGTAATAGGTAATAATTCTCCTCTCATGTATTATATATTACTTTGAATTATATTTCGTTGTAATGTTTCTTATATGTAATAGCTAAATCAAGTGTTCAAGTGATCAATTTTTGAATTCACCTAACTATGTCTTATTAAAAGGAGTGGATCAGTGATGTCTGATATTACGACATTGTTCTAGTTTGTTGTTATGTTTTTTGTGTTTTCTGTATTTTTTCATATATTAATGTGTATTTGTATAATGAGGAAATGTTTCCATGCCCCACTCGCGGAGTTTTACTCGGATGTCTAATGATCTGGGGTTTCACAGTGGGGTTCGGTGTTAACTATACAGAGGCATAGTTAATTCGCGATTAACTTAACCACTGCTCAAATTCACACGTTCCAAATATTCAGCAATATTATTTTTAACATTATTTTTACTTATTAACTATTAAACACTTTAACCATGTACCAAACTCACTCTCTAAAAATTTTTCACCACGTGAGATATTTGAAGATGAATCCTATACACTTGTTAGTAGAGTTCAACTCGCAGTGACTTGTTCTGATAAGTATTTAACACTATGTTCGCGATTCATAATTTAATAATTTAAAGAGCTTTAATATGTAGTCGTGTTATTAGAGTACTATGTATTCGCGGTGAGTATTTTGATAGATGAGAAGAGTGCTATAAGTGAAGCTGTGAAATTGGTAGCTGAACTCATGATTGTATCTGCAAAGACTGCTCCTAAAGCACGAGGAGTAGATAACGTAGTTTCTACTATATTAGTGAGTAGAGAGGAGCTTGAAAAACTCGCTAGAAAAATGGAGGAGCTTGCTGAAATGCATGGAGAATACTTTAAGAGAGATGCTGATAATGTTCGCAATAGTGATGCCGTTGTAATCATAGGCTGCAAGATCACTAATATTGGTCTAAGAAAAGTTGAAACATTAAAATTTGATCCCGATTACGTTGGCTCTATTATAAATCTCGGAATAGCATTAGGCTCCGCTGTTAAAACAGCATCAATGTTAAATGTTGACAATAGAATAATGTATAGTGCTGGTTTAGCAGCACTCGAGTTAAAACTAATAGACGCGGACATAGCTTATGGCATACCACTCTCAGTTAAGGCAAAAAACATTTACTTTGACAGGGTGTGGCCTCACATTAAACCCTAAATTGTATTTTTCGCTTAGAAATCCCTTAAAAATACAACTAATTTTCGCAGATTTCGCTGCAATCTGAAATTTTTATCTCAACAATATCTATTGAGGGTTTTTTCCCATTAAACACGAGGATTTTATTATAAAGAGGTTCACTCAGACCTAGCAGTAATTTAAAGACTTCGTTAACTTCGAGTAAACCTAATATTCCTGGAGTAGTAGCTAAGACTGTGACTCTACCTCTACTACTTTTTACACCCCTAAATAAACACCTTAAACATGGTGTTACTCCACGTTTAATAACGGTTAATTGTCCATAATACTCACCAACACCTGCATGTACTATTGGCTTCCAATATTTCCAGGCTATTTTATCAATAACAAACCTTGCTTCCCAATTATCTAAAGCATCTACTACAACATCAACATCTCTAATGTACTTTTCTAAGAGATCCTCTGTTATAGTTGCTTGTAAAGGTATGAGTTTAATATGTGGATTTAGTGCTTTTAACCTGTTTTCAGCTACTAGTACTTTTGGCTTACCAATATCCTCTGTTGTAAATAATATTTGTCTCTGAAGATTACTCAGTTCTACGATTCCATCATCTATAAACACCACTCTACCAATACCTGCAGCGACGAGATAATAAAGTATTATTGAACCAAGCCCGCCAACACCGGCAACTAGAACACTTGACTCTTTAAGCTTTAATTGCTTTTCACAACCTATAACTGGTATTTGACGACTATATCTCTCAAGTTCCTCACTAGACAACTCCCTGCATGATTCAAAAACACCTTCAATACTAGCCACCAGACTTCACCGTGAAGATCACTATTTCTGAGCCGTCTTCAACTACATCGTCTTCTGTAATTACTTCACCGTTTTTCAACACTATGTGTTCAGATAATGTGAGTCCTAGTTTTGAAAGGATTTCTCTCACACTAATCTCTTTTACTTCTAGCTCGATACACTCATTGCTCTCAAGAACTCTCACTTTAACTACCATAACATCCACCTCTCTATTTACTCAGAGCGGTAGGAGGTCTAATATAGAATCTTATTTTTCCATCGTGATAATCGCGAATAATAGCTCTCGCAGCCTCCTCAATAAGGGGTTCTTTAGTGATCTTATAAAACCAACCCCTTCTCACAGCTATCTCCTCGAGGATTTTCACAGGGTCTTGTGTTTCAATACCATATGCGTGTAGAAATGCATTAGGATTATATTTAAGAATTTTCTCAATAAGTATTATTGCTGGTCTTACAGGATCCTCTAGTTTTTCAGGCGGATACCCCCTAATTAATTTCTCAACTTCATCACCCTCAACTGGAATTATCCCAGGGGTATCAATCATTAGTATTTTACTATCAACACGATAGAGCTGAAAATGTCTAGTATAACCTGGACTACCAGGATATGGACTTGTAGATGCAGAATGACGGCCTTTGAGTGCATTAATAATAGAGGATTTTCCAACTTTAGGATAACCTACAACCGCTACTACCACAGGTAATACCGGTGCAGTTCTCTTTATAGCTCTTCTCAATTTTAACGTACCCATATGTTTCGAAGCTGCAATATAAACTGCAGTATAACCCTGTTCCTCAAAATACTCCCTCCACTCCTCAGCAACGCTCCTCGGGACTAGATCAGCCTTATTAATGACGATAACAAGTTTCTTATTTTTCTTTTCAATAATGTTAATAAGTCTTCTACTGAGTGTACTGATAGGATCTCTAGCATCAAGTACATGTAATACTATGTCAGCTCTTGAAACTAGATTCCACACTTGGCCCCAAGAAGCTAGAACAATACCACCTGGACTAGTCATCGATCCCTTCATACTCTTCAAACCTTTTCACTACATGAAAAGGTAGTTGTGAAAGCCAATCGATTTTAACTCCTGAATCCAGAATAATCTCCCCTCTAATAGCCTTACAAATAATGTTGGCTACTTCCTCTGGACTTGTATTAGTAGTATCTATTTCAAACACTCTCTCAAAGCCAAAGGCCTCGACTGCGCTATAAGCTACTACCCCCAAGATCTCGGCCATAACGTTCTCATTTACTTTACGTCTACTCCAACCACGTTTAATAAGTCTTTCTTCGAGTACAAGGGGGTTTGTTCTAAGCAGGAACACTGAGTTAACTATTTCTCGGGGTATAATTTCAGGGTAATGTGTCTCTAAGAAAACATCACCTTTAAGTGTTAAGATGTAGCTCTTAATAAAGTTAGATACCTTCTCCTCATCTATAATGTATGTATCTCTCTCCTGGTCATAAGCTACGAATAAGCCGTGCTCAATAACTAGACTACTCAAATTCAATACTAACACGCTACATAATTCTGCTAATTTAGATCCAATACTCTTCTTCCCAGTACCCGGTGTTCCTGCTAAAACATAAACCCGTACCAAAGAAGTTTCACCACTTCACCAAATACTTTTATACCCCTTTAGGCCTACCTTATAACAGGCTTATAGCTGGTGTCTAGAATTTGAGTAATACCAAGCATATAGGAGAAATAGCATATGTCCTGCCAAGCGTGCGTAGTGGCGAAGAAGTATTATCATTAACTATGAGCGTTTGTCCTTACTGCTATAGAGTACTACCAGCAACAATAATTGAGAGAGGTGGAAGAGTTTATATTAGACGGGTTTGTCCAGAACACGGATTAATAGAAGAAGTATATTATAGTGACGTAGAATTCTATAAGAGAGTAATGGCCTTTCAAGATGAGGGTAGAGGTTCTCGATACACATATACATCCATTAAGACTACGTGCCCATTCAACTGTGGACTCTGCGGTATGCATAAACAACATAGTGCTTTAATAAATCTTGTAGTGACTAATAGGTGTGATCTAAGCTGCTGGTATTGCTTCTTCTATGCTGAGGTATCAGGATACTTCTACGAGCCCACAATAGATCAGATCAGAAACATGATTAGAAGTGTGAAAAAACAAGGCGTCACCATAGCTGTCCAGCTAACTGGGGGCGAACCATTATTACGCGAAGACCTAGTAGAAATAGTAAAGGTTCTCAGAGATGAAGGCGTTAGACACATACAACTAAATACTAATGGTATAAAGTTCGCAGAAATGTTTATTAAAAACCCTATTGAAGCCGTAGAGTTTGCTAAGAACTTGAGAACGAGCGGGCTTAATACCGTTTATTTAAGCTTTGATGGTATAACACCAAGAACTAATTGGAAGAATCACTGGGAAGTACCCTATATTCTTGAGGTTTTTAGGAGATCTGGAGTTACGAGTGTGGTCTTAGTACCCACGGTTATTAAGGGAATAAATACTAATGAGCTCGGCGCTATAATAAAATTTGCTGCTAAACACATTGATATAGTAAGATCTGTTAACTTCCAGCCAGTAAGCTTAACAGGCCTCATGAAGAAACATGAGCGCGAGAAATACAGGATCACTATTCCTGAAGTAGTAAAGCTTATCGAAGAGCAAACTGATGGTGAAATATCTAGAGACTCCTGGTTTCCAGTAAATGCTAGTGTAATATTCTCCAGGTTTATTGAGGGTTTTAGTGGAGAGTTTAAATTTGAAATGGCTAATCACCCTATATGTGGTGTGGGAACATATGTATATGTAGATAAGAGTGAGGGCAAGACAAAATTAATTCCGATTACAAAGTTCATGGATATTGAGGGACTTCTCGAATACTTAAGAGATAAGTGGAGAGATCTTATAAGTGGTAGTAGTAGAGTCTTAACAGGGTTACGACTTCTCTATTCTATTAGGAAATTCATAGATCAGGAGAAAGCTCCCAGAGAGATAGATGTGTTTAAAATACTTATCAATATAATACTAAAGAGAAGTTATAATGCTTTAGGAGAGCTACATTATAAATTGCTCTTTATAGGACAAATGCACTTTATGGATCTTTATAATTACGATATACAAAGGGTCCAAAGATGTAATATACACTATGTTATACCAGATGGAAGACTCATACCGTTCTGTGCATTTAACATCTTCGAAGAGATCTATAGAGACAAAGTACACAGAGAGTTCAGTACACAAATTACAAAGCCAACTAAAAAGTACATTAGAGACAGAAAACTATTAGAGTCCTCCGAGATATATAAGAAAACATATGAAGGAATATTAGAACTAGTCGTGAAAAAATAATATCTCCAAGAATTAAAGCCTTAAATCAGCCCTAACTCAATAGTGAGATTCTAGTAAGAACATATATTTCCATGCCCTAATTCGCTTCTCAAAGTAATCTCTAGGGAGCTTGAAGAAGATGCGGGCCCGCCGGGATTTGAACCCGGGACCTACGGGTTAAAAGCCCGCCGCTCTACCAAGCTGAGCTACGGGCCCTCACCCAGCATAAAAATACTTATGAAAAGACGCTTAAAAAGCTATATTTCCCTTATACTATGTTCTTAATATTTATTCAAAATACCTAGTTTTAAGAGGATTTATAACCCTGTTTCTACTAAGGGCTAATTAGTAGGGCAGCCGGGTCGTCTAGCGGCCAAGGATGCGGGGCTCTGGCCCCCGTGACCGGGGTTCGAATCCCCGCCCGGCTACTTATGCCGGTTTACAATAATATTGGAAATTATTAGTTGTAGATTTGCTTTATTGCCATTATTCTATGTTTTAGTTAGATCTGGTAATATAGTTGATTTAAGTGTAGTCTTGAGAGTGTTGAAGCTATTTTATCAGCTATTCTAAGAGGTTCTGGTATGGGACTATAGAGACAACTTCTCTTTAAGATAGTAGCCATCGTGTTAAAATCTACTCCGACACTGTAGACCTCTATTACTCTCCATGGAGTTTCAACTCTAATCATTTTATTATACACATTCTCAATAACACTAAACCTCTCAGACCAATCTACAAAGTGTTCTCGGAGAGCTTTTTTAATACTCTCGAGATTTAGTGGATGCAATTGAATAACAATTACTCCTTTACCAGTACTATTATAGAGCTCCCATGGATCTACAACATCAAAACCAGCATAAATCACACCATCAAGTAATATTATGTCACCACTCATACTCATAGAAATATCTCTAATAACTCTCAACGTGTTTCTCTCATCTACTTTAACAAGCCCCACTACTACTTTACGTACATCGCGAAAGTCCTCTACTTCAACACCGACTATGTATGTTGAACCTTTACAAGCTTTAAAATAGTAGGGGAAAAAACCATCATCGTACGCTTCTAATAGTATAGAGCACATTTTAGTCAAGATCCCTTAAAGCTTTTTCAATTATTGGTATAAAGTCTTCTCTCACTTTAATCATTTTAGTGACTCCATATCTACCTCTACTAGTAACTTCTGCCATTATGAGCCCCATCATATCTAGTTGAGAAATTATATCACTAACTCTCCTCATAGTGAGTGGTTCGAGAGAGAAATGGCGTGTCTTCTCTACATATTTAGCATATACGTCGCCTGTTGATGCATAGCCTTTAGATGTAACTATTTCTAAAATAGACTTGAGAACTAGTTTTTGGTGAAGTGGTAATGATGCTATACTCTGATATATCTTATTCTCTTCTATCTCTAGAGAAGCTTTTTTAACGTGTTCAATAGTAACTTTGTCTACACCTTCTCTTTCAGCTATTTCACCAGATACTCTTAATAAGTCTAGCGCCCTCCGAGCATCACCATGCTCTCTAGCTGCTAGCGCCGCGCAATAAGAGATAATGCTATCATCTATAACCCCAGGTTTAAACGCTAACTCTGCTCTCTGCTTTAGAATAGTAAATAATTGATCAGCGTTGTAAGGTTGAAAAACTATTTCCTCTTCACCTAAACTAGACCTAACCCTTGGATCAAGTTCTTCAACAAAATTCAAGTCGTTTGTTATCCCAATGACAGAAACACGTGCATTTGAAAGATCTTCGTTTATTCTAAGAAGCTTATATAATATATCATCTCCATGCTTCTTAACAAAAAAGTCTATTTCATCGAGTATAACTATGTGTAACCCATTCCAACTATTAAGAGCACTTATATAGCGCCTATAAATTTCACTAACAGCTAACCCAGTATGAGGCACTTTAAGACCTAGACTCGCAGCTATTGAAGCTAAAACTTTGTAAGCAGTATCAACTTTTCTAGTATTTACATACGCGTAATTTAGCCTTACACCAAAAGCAGATGCTTTTTCAACTAGTTTTTTAACAACATATTTAGCTACAGCTGTTTTACCTGTGCCCGTAAGCCCATATAAGAAAACATTACTAGGTCTCTCACCTTTAGCAGAGATAACTAAGATCTCAGCTAGTTTTGTGATCTCTCTTTCTCTATGAGGAAGACTATCCGGCACATAATCCGGATGTAACACTTCTCTATTAGCAAAAATCCTTGAAACTAATCCTCGCTTTCTAAGTATCTCTTCAATTACGTCATGAGTACTAGACATAGTTGAAAACCCTAATTATCCGCTTCAAAGATTAAGGTGTTGAGAGCTTCTCTAAACTCTAAAAACATATACTTAGAGAAATACTTTTAAAACCCATAACAACTAATTCTATCAGTAAGGAATGGGCCGGTAGCTCAGCCTGGAAGAGCGCCCGGTTGGCATCGAAAACGCCAAAGTCCGGGAGGTCCCGGGTTCAAATCCCGGCCGGTCCACAATTCTCTAAGAAGATGAAGATATAGTAGTAAAAGTAAAAAGTAACCTAGCGAGAAGCCGTTGAGATATTATTTAAAAACCTTTTTTACTCTCTATATTTAGGTTAAGTATGAATTTTTGTAGGTGATAGTGCTTAATATGAGAGAAAAAGTCAATATCCTGGAACACGAGCTTGTTCCAAAACACGAAATAATCCCGCCGGAAGAGGCTTTAAAGGTATTAAAAGAGCTTAGGATAGAGCCCTGGCAACTTCCATGGATATCTATAGATGACCCCGTTGTAAAAGCCATCGGTGCTAAACCTGGAGATATTGTGAGAATTATTAGAAAAAGTCCTACGGCTGGTATTTCTATTGCCTATAGATATGTTGTTGTAGAGGTGACTAAGAGAACTTGAACTCTACAGATAAGCTTACAATAGAAGACCTCTGGATCATTACACGAAGATACTTTGAAGAAAAGGGATTAGTAAGACAACACCTTGATAGCTATAATAGATTTGTAAGAGAAATACTGCCTGCAATTATATCGGAGTTCAGAGAAATTCCCATTACAGAGGGCACAAAGCTTATTATTGAAAAAATGAGGTTAGGTCCTAAACCCCAATGGATAGATATTGATGGGACAGCGAGCTATAAGACACCACTAGAATGTAGAATTAGAAATTTAACATACATGATTCCAGTGTATGTGAGCGTGAGACTAGAAGGAGAAATAACGACACGTGAAATCGAATTAAAACTTATGGATCTCCCAGTTATGCTGAGATCAGACATTGATCCACTCAGTAAAATGACGCACGAAGAGCTTATCAGTATTGGTGAGGATCCTAGAGACCCCGGAGGCTATTTTATTATAAATGGAAGTGAGAAAGTCATCGTGGCACAAGAAGACCTAGCAAGTAATACTATCATTGTAGATTACGGTCAAGAAGGTACTGGTGTAACTCATACAGCAAAAGTTATTAGTGCTGCACGCGGTAGGCGTTCACAGCTAATAGTTGATCGTAAGAAAGATGGCGTATTTTACGTTAACTTCCAGGGGCATAAGATGCCAGTAGTAATATTAATGGTAGCCCTTGGGTTAGATACTCGCGAGATACTATATGCCATAAGCCCTAACTCAATATACCACGTTCATATGCTCCCATCAATACTTCACGCAGAACAACTCTTACCTAAATTAGAAATACCACCTGAAGCCTCTGAAGAAGAGATTAAGAAGATTGTAGAAGAGTATAGGAAAAAACTGGTAGAAGAGGCATTAGACTATATTGGCTCAAGATTTGCTATTGGTAGACCTAGAGAAGAGAGAATTGCGAGAGCACAAAGATTGTTAGATGAAAGACTCTTACCACACATAGGAATAGACTCAAGTAGAGAGACAAGGATACTTAAGGCAGTATTTATAGGGCAAATGATTGCAAGAATAATTGAACTCGCGTTAGGTTATAGAGAGGTTGATGATAAAGACCATTACAGGAATAAGAGACTTAAACTTGCAGGTGATATGTTAGCTACTCTAATTAGAGCTTCTCTCGTAGCTTTTATTAGAGATTTAAGAGAAGAACTTGAAAAACAGATATCTAAAATGAAAAGGGCAGATCTTAAAGCCGTATTTAGATATACTAGTGTAACAGACAAAATCCTCCATGCATTGGCTACTGGCAATTGGCCAGGCGGCAGAACTGGCGTCAGCCAGTTGCTAGACAGAACAAACATGTTGAGCACACTAAGCCACTTAAGGAGAGTTGTGTCTCCACTAACTAGAACACAACCTCACTTTGAGGCAAGAGAGCTTCATGGAACCCAATGGGGTAGGATTTGTCCCCTGGAAACGCCAGAGGGAACTAATATTGGGCTTGTGAAAAATCTTGCCTTAATCGCCAATGTGAGTGTTGGTATAGATGATCGCGAGGTCGAAGAGCTCCTTTATGAACTAGGTGTTACATCAATAGTTACGAGAAAAGTTAAAGGTAAAATTAAGAAAGGATATCTAGACCTCGTAATTGAGGGACTTAACAAGGGAGAGCCTATAGGAGAGAAATTTGCAGAGTGGAGCAAAGTATTTTTAAATGGTAAACTCATAGGATATCATCCAGATGGTGAAAACCTCGCTAAAACTATTAGAGAGCTCAGGAGAAAAGGTAAATTAAGTCCTGAAGTAAACGTAGCTTATATTCACACCGAGTACATAAATGAAGTAATAGTAAATACAGATGCTGGGCGCATTAGAAGACCTTTGATTGTTGTAGAAAATGGTAAACCTAAATTGACAAAGGACATTGTTGAGAGAGTTAAGAGAGGAGAGCTCTCATTTGACGACCTCGTGAAAATGGGCATTATAGAGTACATTGACCCAGATGAAGAGGAGAATACTTATATAGCTTTAACGCCGGATCACGTCACACAAGAACATACACACCTAGAACTATGGGTTCCAGGAATCTTTGGGATAACTGCATCAATAATACCATATGCTGAGCATAATCAAAGTCCAAGAAACATGTATGAGGCAGCCATGGCTAAACAAGCCCTAGGTCTTAGTACTGCTAGTTTTCAGCGTAGAGTAGATACGCGAGGTCATCTACTACATTATCCGCAAAAACCCCTTGTGGAAACTAGAGCTATTGAGATTATAGGCTACAATGAGAGAGCTGCAGGACAGAACATGATAGTGGCTATATATGCTTATACTGGCTACAACATGGAAGACGCCGTAATACTCAACAAGAGCAGTGTTGAGAGAGGGCTTGCTAGATCAACTTTCTTTAGACTTTACTCCACAATAGAGCATAAATATCCAGGTGGTGTTCAAGACGAGATCACAAGACCTCCACCAAGTATAAGAGGATATAGAGGTCCAAGAGCGTATGATAAGCTGGAAGAAGACGGCATAGTAGCTCCCGAAACAGACGTTGTAGGAGGAGATGTTTTAGTAGGTAAAATAAGCCCTTCAAGATTCCTCAGTGCTGGCGCAGAGGAGTATGGTATTAGTGGATTAACTAAACAAGATACAAGCGTAGTAGTGAGACATGCAGAGAAAGGAGTTGTCGATGTAGTGGTATTAACCATGGATGGTGAAGGCAATAAGCTAATAAAGGTTAGAGTAAGAGATCTTAGAATCCCCGAATTAGGTGATAAATTTGCATCTAGGCATGGCCAAAAAGGAGTAGTAGGCCTTCTCATACCACAATATGACATGCCCTTCACCGAAGACGGCATAACACCCGATCTCATAATAAATCCTCACGCCTTCCCAAGTAGAATGACTGTAGGACAACTTCTTGAAAGTATTGCTGGAAAAGCCGCAGCTCTTAGGGGAGAGAGTGTAGATGCAACACCTTTCTTCAAAGAGAGTACTGAGAGGTTAAAACTAGTTTTGAAGAACTATGGTTATTCACCGAGTGGCGAGGAGGTTATGTATGATGGTAGAACAGGAGAGATGCTTGAGGTCCCAGTGTTTATTGGCATTGTATATTATCAAAAATTACACCACATGGTTAGTGATAAAATACATGCTAGAGCGCGAGGACCAGTCCAGATATTGACAAGACAGCCTACTCAGGGACGTTCTAGGGCTGGAGGTTTAAGGTGGGGTGAAATGGAGGTTGACTGCCTTATTGGACATGGCTCATCAATACTATTAAGAGAGACTATGAGGGAGAGAAGTGATCATACACGTGTATATGTGTGTGAAGAATGTGGCATGATAGGCTACTATGATAAGAATAGAGGTAGATACATGTGTCCAATACACAAAGATAAGGCTACACTTAAACCCGTCGAGATAACATATGCATTTAAATTATTAATACAAGAACTCATGAGCATGGGTATTAGACCTAGACTCATAGTTCAAGAGCTTGGTACAGGGTGATATTTGTGCTTACAACTAGAATTTCTAAAATAAAGTTTGGAATACTCTCACCAGATGAAATACGTAAAATGAGCGTAACAACTATAGTATCAACTGAGGTTTATGATAATGATGGCATGCCAATAGATGGGGGCGTAATGGATAGACGTATGGGTGCTATAGAACCTGGTGAAACCTGTCCTGTTTGTGGAAACACTAGAGAGAACTGTCCAGGACACTTTGGACACTTAGAGCTCGCAAAACCAGTATTTCACGTAGCGTTTACAAAATATATATTAATGTATTTGAAAGCTACTTGCAGTAATTGTGGTAGGATTAAAATACCAGAAAGTGAAAGAGAGGAGTTTTTAAAACTATTAAGAGACCTTGAGGATCTTAAATTAACACATTTAAAGAGGAGGCTACATGAGTATATTAGAAGAAAAGCTGCAAGTACTACTACGTGTCCACATTGTGGTGCACCTTCTCTCGATATTAAACTCGAAAAACCCCACTCTTTTTACGTTAAGACGGAGACTGGTTTAAGAAAACTTACACCAAGTGAAGTGAGAAAACATCTTGAGAAAATACCAGATGATGATGTGAGATTACTTGGAGGCGATCCTAGAGATGCGAGACCCGAGTGGATGGTTTTAACTGTTCTCCCAGTACCACCCAAGCAAGTAAGACCCTCCGTTACATTAGAAACAGGTATAAGAAGCGAGGATGACTTAACACATAAGCTTGTAGATATTATAAGAGTCAATAATAGGTTAAAAGAACACCTCGAGAGCGGAGCACCTGAAGCTATAATTGAAGAAGAATGGGAGCTCTTGCAATATCATATTACAACATATTTTGATAATGAGGTATCAGGAATACCGGTAGCTAGACACAGAAGTGGTAAGGTACTTAAAGGCTTAGCTCAGAGGCTTAAAGGTAAAGAGGGAAGATTTAGAGGTGATCTAAGGGGAAAACGTGTAGACTTCTCATCTAGGACGGTTATTAGTCCTGATCCTAATTTGAGTATAAACGAAGTAGGCGTTCCAGAAGAAGTGGCAAAGATTCTTACTATACCAGAGCGTGTGACTCCATGGAATATTGACCTCCTACGTCGCCTTGTTTTAAACGGCCCTGACAAGTGGCCTGGAGCAAATTACATTATTAGACCAGATGGTAGAAAAATAAGTTTAAAGTATGTTGATAGAAAAGCTACCGCTGAGTCTTTAGAGCCAGGCTTTATTGTTGAGAGACATTTACTAGACGGAGATATTGTGCTATTTAACCGTCAGCCATCATTACACAGGATATCAGTAATGGCGCACGTAGTTAGGGTATTGCCATATAAGACTTTTAGATTAAACCTCCTAGTGTGTCCACCATATAATGCTGATTTTGATGGCGATGAAATGAATCTCCACGTGCCTCAAAGTGAAGAAGCACGTGCTGAAGCTAGGCTCTTAATGCTCGTCGAAAAGCATATTTTAACGCCACGTTATGGAGGCCCAATAATAGGTGGCTTACAAGACTATGTGAGCGGTGCATATTTGTTAACAGTGAAGTCGACTATACTTACTAAAGATAAGGTTGTTAAATTATTAGCGTCTACTGGCTATAAAGACCCCTTACCAGAACCCGCTATATTAAAACCTAGAGAATATTGGACTGGTAAACAACTAGTATCACTTTTCTTACCAAAAGACTTTAATTATAGGAGAGTGTCAAAAATAGGTAGTGCTTCCGTGCTGAGATGTATTGATGAAGACTGCCCACACGACAGTATAGTCATCATTAGAAATGGCATTCTACTTGAGGGTGTCATCGACAAGAACAGTATTGGTAGAGAAGAGCCTGAAAACATTGTTCACTGGCTAATTAAAGAGTATGGAGAGGATGTGGGAAGATTATTTATGGATAAAGTATACAAAATGTTTATAACTATGTGTGAGATGCATGGTTTCACGATGAGCTATGATCACCTTACAGTAAGCGAAGACGCTAAAAAAGTCATTTATAGCATCATTGAAAATAAGAAAGAAGAAGTGTCTGAGCTATTAAAACTTTACAGAGAAAGGCGCTTAGTAGCTAGGCCGGGTAAGACCCTAGAAGAGACCTTAGAAGACGAGATCATAGATACTTTATCGAAAAAATTGCTTGATGAAGTTGCAGACGTGTTAACCCAGTACTTTGCACTAACAAATCCCGTAGTTATAATGGCGAGAACTGGTGCTAGAGGAAACCCTGTTAACTTGACTCAGATGACTGGTCTACTAGGACAGCAAACCGTCAGAGGTAAGAGACTTACGCGAGGCTATATGGGGAGAATGCTACCGCACTTTAAACCTGGTGATCTTGGAGCTGAAGCGAGAGGGTTCATTGCAAAAGGCTTTGTCGACGGGCTTGGACCCTTAGAACTATTCTTCCACACAGCTGCAGGTAGAGAGGGTTTAATAGATACTGCTGTGAGAACAAGTCAGTCGGGTTACATGCAGAGGAGACTTATAAATGCTCTCCAAGATCTCAAGGTTCACTATGATGGCTCTGTGAGAACAACATCAGAAGAAATAGTACAATTGCTATATGGAGAAGACGGTGTAGATCCTGCTAAAAGCGATCATGGGAAGTCTGTAAACATTGATAGAATTATTGAAAAATATGTACACGGGTGATAGCTTTGGAGGAGCAAGAATTAAAAAGTGTAGAGGATATTCTTGAGAAAATAAAACCCTATGTAACAGCCCAAATATATATTGAGTTATCCAAGAAATTAAGAGAAGCAGTGAAAAAATACAGCTTAAAGACGGAAGACGTTGAGAAAATAGCTTGGGAGGTTGTGAAAAGATATCATTCTGCGTTTATAGAGCCAGGTGAAGCTGTTGGAACTGTAACTGCACAGAGTCTTGGAGAACCTTCTACACAAATGACTCTAAGAGTCTTTCACTATGCTGGCGTTAGAGAATATAACGTTACTCTAGGTCTACCACGACTCATCGAGATCGTTGATGCCAAGAAAAAACCTGAAACACCTATTATGGAGATTTACTTAGTTGACGAGATTAAACAAGATCTTGAGAAGGTAAAAGAGGTTGCGAGGAGGATTGAATGTGTTTACGTAGAAAACGTTACTCAGGAGCTTTCTATTGATTATAGTAGTGGAGTTGTAGTATTAAAGCTAGATCCAGAAATGCTTAGTGATAAGGATGTTACAGTGGAGGATGTTGTTGATGTTTTAAGTAAACTAGAGATAGGCTCAATAGAAGTTTCAAGTGAAAACCCCCACGAGATCTTAATAAATATTAGTGAAGAATACTTAGATCCATTTAAAATGGAGAAATTAAAGAATATGATACTTCAAGCTTATATCAAGGGGATTAAGGGAATTAAGAAGACTATAATACAACGTAGAGGTGACGAGTACGTGATAGTGGCCGAGGGTAGCAATCTAGAAGAAGTTATGCACGTGCCTGGTGTTGATTGGCGTCGTGTATACACTAATGATATACATGAAATTAGACGAGTTTTAGGTATAGAAGCCGCTCGAGCCGCAATAATAAAAGAGATTAAAAACACTCTAGACGACCAAGGTTTAGATGTAGACTTAAGGCACATAATGCTACTTGCCGATATGATGACTTGGACAGGTCACATTAGACAAGTTGGTAGAATGGGTATTGCTGGTGAAAAACCAAGTGTTCTTGCAAAGGCTACTTTTGAGACAACAGTACAAAAGCTTGTCGAAAGTGCTGTTACAGGTGAAGAAGACTCATTAGCTGGAGTAACGGAGAATATTATAATAGGTCAATTGCCACCTGTAGGTACTGGTATAGTTAAAGTTTACATGAAGTTACCTCTACTAGAGTCTAGTGAGAAAGGTGAAGAGTAAGTGGCCTTGAAACCAGAACTGATTAGAGCTCTTCAATTAGCTGCGAGGACAGGAAGTATAGAGTATGGTGTGCGCAGAGTAGTAAAACTAGTATTACGTGGAAACGCGAAATTAGTTGTAATAGCTAGGAATACTCCACCAGAGGTGAAGAGAGACTTAGAATACTATGCAAAACTAGGTAATATACATATCATAGTGTTTGATGGTACAAACATAGAGCTCGGAGCTATTATTGGAAGACCTCATAGTGTATCTGTTCTAGCTATTATAGATCCTGGGCAATCGAACATATTAGATCTAGCTACAAAGGTGGATATTTCTGAGTAAGACTAAACCGAACGTTAAAATAACGCCTGAAGAGTTCAGGTATATGGCCTTATTTAGTGATTTAACAGGAGTCACGGTAAGGGACTGTATTATTGAAAACGAGAATAATAGAATAATATTTCTAGTAGATCCTAGTGAAGTTAGAAAGGCTATAGGACCTCGGGGTTTTATTGTGCAGAAATTGAAGGACCTATTGAATAAGAATATTGAAATTATAGGTTATAGTAGTAATTTAGAAGAACAAGTAAAATACGCCTTAATGCCAGCTAGAGTTAATAGTGTTAAGCTTGTTAATAGACCTGACGGCTCAAAAGTCCTCTACGTGGCTGTTGATCCAAAAGACAAGGCCATAGCTATTGGTAAAGGAGGTAGAAACGTGCAGAGGGCGAAATTAATACTTAAAAGGCATTTTGACATAGATTCCGTAGTAATAGTGTAAATGTAGGTGTTTATTTAATGGCTGGTAAAAAGGGACCCAGTGGACTTTACGCTGCTAGAAAGCTGGTAGAAAAGAGAAAGAAGTTTAAGTGGCGTCAAAGAGAATATAAGCGGAGAATACTGAGAAAACAAGGTGTTTTCGAAGACCCACTTGAAGGTGCGCCGATGGCTAGGGGTATAGTTTTAGAGAAAGTAGGGGTAGAATCACGTAAGCCAAACTCGGCTGTTAGAAAGTGTGTAAGAGTACAACTTGTTAAAAACGGTAAAGTAGTTACAGCATTTGTGCCATGGGATGGCGGTATAAACTATATTGATGAACACGATGAAGTTATTATAGAGAAAATTGGTGGAACACTTGGAGGCGCCATGGGAGATATTCCAGGCGTTAAATATAAAGTTGTAATGGTAAATGGGGTTTCACTTAAAGCTCTCTGGCTTGGAAAGAAGCAGAAGCCTGTGAGATAGGGGAGATGTAGAAGAGGTGTTTTCATGTCTTCTACAAGTGCACTTGAATTTAAGATGAAGGAGATAAAGCTTTTTGGTAAATGGAGCTATGACTGGGTAGAAGTTAGAGATCCGAGTTTAAAGAAATATCTATGTCTAAAACCAGTATTTTTGCCTCATACTGGTGGAAGACATGAACACAAAAAATTTGGCAAGGCGAGTGTCCCTATAGTTGAGAGATTAATAAATAAGCTTATGAGACCCGGAAGAAATGCAGGTAAAAAACACCTAGCATATAATATTGTAAAAAAAGCTTTTGATATAATTTATTTAAAGACAGGGGAAAACCCTCTTCAAATACTAGTGCGAGCTATTGAAAATAGTGCTCCACGCGAAGATACTACGCGAATAATGTATGGTGGTATAGTATACCATGTCTCTGTCGACGTGTCTCCACTTAGGCGAATAGATGTAGCATTAAGACATATAACTGAAGGCGCTAGACTAAAAGCCTTTAATACTCCTACTCCAATAGAGGAGGCCTTAGCAGAGGAGATAATATTGGCTGCTAATGGAGATCCTAAGAGTTATGCTGTACAAAAGAGAGATGAAATCGAGAGAATAGCACTGAGTAGTAGGTAGTTTAAGCGAGAGGCAATATTGCTGGGTCCACAAAACCCCTCATCTATTTAGGATATTTCCTGCTTTTTAGTTTGTTTATTCCTTAATTAGACTAGATTTATAAGCCTGATTCTCGATTCAAGTGTTACTGAGGTTTGGTGAAGTGTATGAGTGTTCCGCAAAAACCCCACTTGAATTTAATAATAATAGGGCACGTAGACCATGGTAAGAGCACAATGGTAGGTCATATACTGTATCGTCTAGGCTGCTTCGACGAGAAAACTATGAAAGAAATTGAAGAGCAGGCTAAGAAAATGGGTAAGGAGAGTTTTAGATATGCGTGGCTGCTTGATAGATTGAAAGAAGAGAGAGAGCGTGGATTAACAATAGCTTTGTCTTACATGAAATTCGAGACAAAGAAGTATTTCTTCACGATCATTGATGCGCCGGGACATCGTGACTTTGTGAAAAACATGATTACTGGTGCAAGCCAGGCTGACGCTGCAATACTTGTTGTTAGCGCTAGAAAAGGCGAGTTTGAGGCAGGTATGAGTATTGAGGGTCAGACGAGAGAACACGCTATTCTCGCGAGGACAATGGGTATTGGACAATTAATCGTTGCTGTTAATAAAATGGATGCTACTGAGCCACCTTATAGTGAGAAGAGATATAAGGAGATCGTTGAGATCTTAAGTAAATTCTTAAAGGGTATCGGCTACGATCTATCTAAAACACCATTTATACCGATCTCAGCGTGGACTGGTGAAAACCTCATTGAACGCTCACCTAATATGCCATGGTATAATGGCCCTGTATTAGTAGAGGCGCTTGACATGTTATCAGTGCCTGCAAAACCTATTGACAAGCCTCTGAGACTACCTATACAAGATGTATATTCAATTTCCGGTGTAGGCACTGTAGCTGTTGGTAGAGTTGAAACAGGAGTATTGAAAACTGGTGATAGAGTAGTAGTAATGCCTCCAGGCCTTACTGCTGAAGTAAAGTCTATTGAAACACACCATGTAAAAATAGAGAAAGCAGAACCTGGAGACAATATTGGATTTAACCTTAAAGGTATAGAGAGAAAAGACATAAAGAGAGGAGATGTTGCTGGGCACTTAGAAACACCACCAACAGTAGCAGATGAATTTACAGCTAGAGTGATGATAGTGTGGCATCCAACAGCTATTGCTGTCGGTTATACACCTGTAATTCACATACACACAGCTAGTGTTGCATGTAGAATTACAGAGATCGTCGCTAAAATAGATCCGAGGACGGGTAAAGAGGTCGAAAAGAACCCGCAGTTCATAAAGCAGGGAGATATAGCTATCATTAAATTCAAGCCGATTAAGCCGCTAGTAGTTGAAAAATATGCTGAATTCCCAGGACTTGGAAGATTTGCTATGAGAGATATGGGTAAAACCGTGGGCGTTGGACAAGTAATAGATGTTAAACCAGCACAAGTAGCTATCAAAAAGTAATTTAGAGTGCTTTTATAAAAACATTCATGTATTTTTCTCCAAGAGTAAATAGTGTTTATCCTGGGAATATCTAAATTAATGCTTAAGGCTGAAACTATGTCACTACAGAGAATGGTTAAGGTAAAAGTTTGGAGTACTGATGTAAGGGTACTTGAAGACTTTATTTCGAGAATAGTTGATATTGTCAAAAAAAGTGGTGTAAAGATGAGTGGGCCTATACCTTTACCCACGAAAAAGTTAACAATTAGAACACTTAAACTACCTCACGGCGAGGGAAAGAAGAAATATGAGAAGTGGGAAATGAGAATACATAAACGATTACTTTACATAGCTGAAGATGAAAGAGTAATGAAGCAACTTATACGTGTAAGAGTGCCTCCTGAAGTATGGGTTGAAGTAGAGTTTTTATAGATCACTATTTTTAACCCTTTTTCTATAAAATTTAAAAATAGAGCCGGGGTGCCCGAGCGGTCTAAGGGGCTGGCCTGGAGAATGCCCTGGAAAGCCAGTGCCCCATAAGGGGCGCGCGGGTTCAAATCCCGCCCCCGGCGCTTAGTGCTTAATTGAGTTTGCGTGTACTATGTTTAAAAGCTTTTATTGCTTATTGTATGGATTAGCGTAGAGGTGCTTATGGGGGTAGAGTTTGGAGAGAGTATTTAGATACGTAGTAAGAATACTGGAAACAGATGTGTCTGGGGAGTTACCATTATTATATGGATTAGCTGAGGTTAAAGGTGTAGGCTATAACCTAGCTTATGCTATTTGTAAAGTCTTAAACTTAGACCCCTATATGAAGACGGGGTTCTTAACGGATAGTGAAGTAGAGTCTATTGAGAAGGCTGTGAAAGATCCTGCGAGCCTAGGGATTCCCACGTGGATGTATAATAGGAGGAAAGATTACACAACAGGTGTAGATATTCATCTTTATGGAGCACAATTAATATATTATGCCAAAGAAGACATTGAGAGAGAAAAGAGAATAAAGAGTTGGCGTGGAATTAGACATGCACTAGGTCTTAAAGTTAGAGGTCAGAGAACAAGGACAACTGGTAGGACAGGAATAACCGTGGGTGTAAAGAGGAAGAAAGCTGTACAGCAACAAAAGAAGTAAGGTGTATGTGTATGGGTGATCCTAAGAAATCTAGGAGAACCTGGGAGGGTCCACGTCATCCCTGGAGAAAAGAGGTCCTTGTAGAGGAGAGTAGATTATTAGGCTTATATGGCTTAAGGAATAAGAGAGAGCTTTGGAAAGCTATGAGTATTGTAAGATATTATAGACATAGAGCTAGAGCTTTACTAGCTGCACCTCCAGAAATTAGAGAGAGAGAAGAAAGGGCTCTTATAGAGAGACTCATTAAACTTGGACTTTTAAAAGAGGGTGCTAAACTAGATAACATCTTAGATCTGAGGGTAGATGATCTTCTTGAGAGAAGACTCCAAACAGTAGTTTACAGGAAAGGATTAGCGCGCACAATATATGAGGCAAGACAACTCATTATCCACGGCCATATAGCTATTAAAGGTAGGAGAATACGATCTCCTGGATACTTAGTTACAGTTGATGAAGAGCCTTATGTAGATTATTACCCATATAGCCCGCTAACTATGAGAGTTACTGAGAAAACACAAGAGTAAGAAAAATGTGAGGTGTTCTTATGGCATTTACTCTAAGGGAGTTGAAGTGGGGTGTAGCTCACATTTACAGTAGCCCAAATAACACGATCATACATATAACAGATCTCTCGGGGGCAGAGACTATTAGTATGTACGGTGGTGGAAGGGTCGTAAAAGCAGATAGAGAAAAACCAAGCCCATACGCAGCTATGTTAGCTGCCTCAAAAGCTGCCGCAGAGACGTTTGAAAAAGGTATTTCAGCATTACACATCAAAGTGAGAGCTCCAGGTGGCCATGGCCCAAAAACACCTGGTCCAGGTGCACAAGCTGCAATAAGAGTTCTTGCCAGGTCAGGGTTTATAATAGGGAGAATTGAAGATGTAACACCAATACCACATGACACTACGAGAAGACCTGGCGGTAGAAGAGGTAAGAGACTGTAAGGGTGATCTATCCTTTGAAAATACAAATACTTGAGAAAACACCTTTCTCATTAAAATTATACATTGAGGATGTCTCCCTCCACGTACTGAACTCTATTAGAAGAGCTATTTTAGCTGAGACTCCTACCATGGCTATAGACTATGTAATCTTCGTTGAGAATTCTAGTGCTTTTTATGATGAATACGTTGCTCACAGACTTGCTCTCATACCACTTAAAAGTGATGATGCTATTTTAAGATATAAATCACCCGAAGAGTGTGCTGAAGCCGGTGAGAGGCGCTTGTTCTCTGCTGATTGCTTTGCAAAATTTGACCTTACAGCTGAGGGGCCTGAAGAAGGCGAAGTTACCGTGTATTCTAGGGATCTTGTTCCATCTGATGTGTACGTTACACCAGTATACGACAATATACCGATAATTAAACTTATTCGTGGCCAAAGAATAAAACTTGAAGCTTTTGCTAGATTAGGTCGTGGAAAAGAACATGCAAAGTGGAGTCCTGTATCAATTGCCGCACATAAATATGTACCCGTGATCGTCATAAGCTATGATGATTGTAATAATTGCTTAAAATGTGTTAACTCGTGTCCAAGGGGGGTTTTAACGATTAGTAATAATAAAGTCGTTGTTAATGAAGATAAGCTATTAGAATGCAGTTTTTGCAAAATATGTGAAAACGTGTGCTCAACTAGTGCCATTAAAGTTTTACATCGAGAAAACTCCTATATTTTAAACCTAGAATTCACAGGTGCTCTTAATCCTAAAACTACACTCATTATTGCCTCTGAGATCCTCATTAAAAAACTCGAGGAATTTGAAATTAAATTAAAGGAACTAGGTGTTTTAGATTGAAAAAGACAAACCTCGTGTTAAGAGAGCTTATTGAGACACTATACAAATATGCGAAGAAATATAATGCAAATATTTGGGCTCGTATTGCAGAAGAATTAGAGAGACCTTCTAGGAAACGTAGAGTAGTTAATGTTAGTAAAATTAATAGGTATACAAAGCCGAACGAGTGCGTAGTAGTTCCAGGTAAAGTTCTGGGTGCAGGTAGGCTAGAACACCCAGTTACTGTTGCAGCTTTTGGTTTCTCTAAAACAGCTGTTGAAAAGATCGCAATGGCTGGTGGTAGAGCTATTAGCATATTTAAACTCCTAGAAGAGAGACCTACAGGTTCTAATGTTAAGATTATAGGGTAAGAAATATGAGCAGTGAGAACACTATTTATATAGATGCAGCTGGTCATATATTAGGAAGGTTAGCTAGTATTGTAGCTAAGAAACTTCTCGAAGGCTATAGAGTGTATGTTGTTAACGTTGAGAAAGCAGTATTAAGTGGTGAGAAAAATCGCGTTGTTGAGGGATATAAGTTATTACTAAGAGTAAAAACACACGTTAACCCAGAAAAAACTAGAATTATGCGTCCTCGAAGTCCAGTAAGTATATTTAAACGTGCTGTAAGAGGAATGCTGCCTATGGACAAACCTCGTGGAAGATTGGCATATAAGAGGTTAAGAGTATATGTAGGAGTGCCTCCGGAGTTTATTAACGTAGAATTTGCTAAATATCCTGAGGCGCTATATACGAAATTGCGTGGTAAATATATCACAGTTGAAGAGCTTGCTCGAGAACTTGGATGGAGAGGTGTTGCCAGGTGAGTGCTCAGTTACAGGAGAAAATTGTAATTGCTACTGGTAAGAGAAAGACTAGCATAGCTAGAGCTATAATTAAACCCGGGGAGGGAAGAATATGGATTAATAGTATACCGCTTGAAGTATACCCTATTGAGATGGCTCGCGAAAAAATAGCTGAGCCATTAAGATTAATTGGTGAATTAGCTAGTAAGATTGATATAAAAATTAATGTGAGAGGTGGAGGCGTTATGAGCCAAGCTGAGGCATGTAGAATAGCTATTGCTAGAGGCCTTGTAGAATATTTCTCAGAGATCAACAGTGAATTAAAGAAATTACTTATAGAATATGACAGGCACATGTTAAGCGGAGACCCTCGTAGAACAGAGCCTGAAAAGTGGGGTAGGTATAGTGCTAGGAGAAGGTGGCAGAAGAGCTACAGGTGATTTGCTATGCTCTTCCCTGTAAGATGTTTTACTTGTGGAGCTGTAATAGGACATCTCTGGGAGAAATACCTTGAGAGAGTTCAGCGTGGTGAACACCCAGCTAAAGTTCTCGACGAGCTTGGAGTTAAGAGATATTGTTGCAGAAGAATGTTTCTATCGCATACAGAGGTAGCTCGTGAAGTTTTACAATTCCCAAAGATCTCGTAGGTGTTCTATGTGAGCAGCGAACATGAAAAACCACCTAGCGTAATTGAACTCCTAGTGCCTGTAGATAAGTATTTGTCAGCCGGGGTACACATTGGAACACATATCTGTACAAGATATATGGAGCCCTTTGTCTATAAAGTTCGCCCAGATGGGGTTTACATATTAGATGTAAGGAAAATAGATGAAAGACTAAGAATAGCTGCTAAGTTCCTCTCTATGTTTGAACCAGTTAAAATAGCTGTTGCTTCTGCTAGACTCTATGGTAGAACTCCTGTTTTAAAAATGTGTCAATACTTACAGTGTAAACCATATGTAGATAGATTTCTACCAGGAACCTTTACAAACCCTGCACTCACAGTATATTTTGAGCCAAGTGTTTTACTCGTAACTGATCCTAGAGCCGATGCGCAAGCTGTAAAAGAGGCCTCTGAAATAGGGATACCTGTAGTCGCTTTTGCCGATACCGATAATAGGACAGAAAACGTAGACTTGGTTATTCCAGCTAATAATAAGGGGCGTAAAAGTTTAGCTTTACTATACTGGATACTTACAAGGCAAATCTTAAGAGATCGGGGAACTATACCGCCAGATGGAGACCTCCCAGAACAACCTACAGACTTTGAAACCCCAGTATAATTTCAAGTTTCACATTAAACTAGATGTATTATTGATATAGGAATATTACTAGCTAAAGCAGAAAGATATATTTTCACTCTAATAGAGCTAATTTAATACCTAGGATTTAATACCGGGAATTTTGTGTAAAGTTTTGCTGGTGTATTTACTTGGAGAAAGTGAGGCGCCCTGTAGTTGCAGGATATTTTTACCCTGGTAGAAGGGATAATTTAATTAAAATGATTGAGTGGTCTTTTACACACAGGCTAGGACCCGGAGTCATACCTTCAGTGGTAAGTGAGAAAATGCGTACATCTATTGGGTATATTGTTCCACACGCTGGATACATGTATAGTGGTCCAATTGCTGCTCACGCTTACTATGACATGGCACAAGATGGTATACCTCAATCTATTATTATTCTGGGTACAAATCACACCGGTCTCGGAAAGCCTGTTTCAGTTTATCCTGAGGGTAAGTGGCAAACGCCTCTAGGATACCTCGAAGTTGACAGTGAGCTTGGTGAGCATATCGTTGAACACAGTAATATCGCTGACTTTGACGAGTATGCTCACTTAGAAGAGCACTCTATTGAAGTACAGCTCCCATTTATTCAATACATTTACAGCGATAAAGTAAAAATAGTCCCAATAGTAATTGGAATTCACACACCTGAAGCAGCAATCGATATCGCCGAGTCCATAGTAAAAGCTGCCAGTGAACTTAACAGAGATATCATTATATTGGCCTCTAGCGATTTTAACCACTACGAATCACACGACATAACCATTAAAAAAGATGAGGCAGCTATTAGTAGAATCCTAGAACTAGACACTCAGGGTTTCTATAAAATACTCATAGACATGAATATAAGTATTTGCGGACCTGGAGGAATAATGACTCTAATAGAAATCGCAAAGAAACTTAAGGCAAAGGCAATATTATTAAAACATGCAACTAGCGGAGATATATCTGGTGATAAGACGGCTGTAGTAGGCTACACCACTATAAAGTTCCATAGGACTTAAAATACTAGTGGCCGAGTACTATGAGTAATTATGAGCATAGAAAACAACATCACATAGAACTATGTTTAAGAGAAGACGTAGTCTTCCCAGAGAATTGTAAGCACATTTTTAACGAAATCTTTCTCGTTCACAGGGCAATACCAGGTATCAGGCTTGATAACGTAGATCTCTCGGCAAAATTTCTAGGATACGAGCTCCAAGCTCCAATAATTATTGAAGCCATGACGGGGGGTTTGCCAGCATCAAGACCTATAAATGAAAACCTTGCTAAAATAGCTCATAAATTTAAGATTAGCATTGGTGTGGGTAGTCAACGTCCCATACTTCAATCCTCATTTAAGCAAGAAGTTATTGATACTTATAGAGTTGTTAGAGAAATAGCTCACGATGTACCAGTTATCGGTAATATTGGTATTACACAACTCAGGGAAGTGAGTATTGATGTGATAAAAATGCTTATAGATACTATTAATGCTGATGCCCTCGCTATACATTTAAACCCAGCCCAGGAAGCTGTACAACCAGGAGGTGATATAGATTTCAGCGAGGATTTGTATTACAAAGTACGCGATGTTGTACGAGAGCTAAATATACCAGTTATAATTAAAGAAGTGGGTCATGGACTCTCCATAGAAGTCTTATCCAAGCTCGTAGAGCTCGGAGTCCATTATGTTGATACTGCAGGCGCGTGTGGAACAAACTGGGCTATTGTTGAGGCTTTACGAAATCCTAAAGAGAGCGTTAATTACTATGTAGGCTTAGAATTAGCTGATTGGGGTATTCCAACACCTCTCTCAGTAATTGAAGCTAGAAGTATTAGTAGAGAGTTGGTAGTTATAGCTAGTGGTGGTGTGTGGAATGGTATTAAAGCACTCAAGGTATTAGCCCTTGGAGCTAACTTAGTTGGCTTTGCAAGACCATTGTTGAAGGCTCTACTAGAACAGGGTTTAGAAGGTGCAGAGATATATATTAAACGCTATTTAACAACACTAAGAACAGCTATGTTCCTAGTTGGCGCAAGAGACTTGAAAAGTACTTGTAAGATTCCAATAGTGCTTGGCTCAACTATAATTAATTACCTTACTCAGCGTGGCATTAATCCAGTAGAATACGTTAAGAGGCTGAGATGTGGGGGTTATTTTTGAGTATTTTACAGGCATATGAAGTTTATGTTGAGGGCGTTAAAAGCACTAAGTATGTTTGCCTCAAAGATCAATTGTTACTACGCGTAGGAGGATCTCTTAATGATTGTCAAAAAATCTATGGGGAAATACCTTATGAGCGTGTTATAGAATTTATTGACCTTGAAAACTCCATTGTCACTAGGAGTATTCTCGTTCTACGCGAAGAACCATCTCTAAAGACGCTTAGTGGATATTTAATTGAAGAGGGGACACAAGTATGTCTTCAAGAGATTAGGGGTAAATTCATATATTTCCTTATAAATGAGGGCTCTTCTATTAAAAGAGGCGATATTGTAGCTTATCATGTTACAGGTAAATTAGAAGTTAGAAATGTTATATCTAAGTGTGAGGGTCAAGTAGTACTAGTAGTTGATATGCCATGGGAGACCCCGAGGAAAGCTATCTTAGTGGTGATATCGGGTGAATATAGACGAGTCATTATTGGAAAAAGTGCGTGAGATTTCATTTAAACACGCCGTTATAAATGCTGTTAAGCATGGTGGAAAAGCCGACCTCAAAGCTGTAGTGTCAAAAGTTATTGGAGAGTTACCTGAGATCAGGGGTAAGATAAAGGAGTGTATAGAAGTCATTAAAAACATTGTAGAGGGGGTCAATAAGTTAACATATGAAGAATTAGAGAAGATAGCCAGAGAAAATTGGCCCGAACTCCTCGAGGAAAGACACATAGAGCGAGAGAAAGTACTCCCACCTTTACATGGGGCTGTCGAGGGTAAAGTTGTAACAAGGCTTGCTCCGAATCCCGACTTCCCACTACACCTTGGTAATGCTAGGCCAGCACTACTTAGCTACTGGTATGCTGAGATGTATAAGGGTAAAATGATCTTAAGATTTGAAGACACCGATCCGAGGATAAAAGCCCCATATCCTGAAGCATATAATACTATTAAAGAAGATCTAAAGTGGCTTGGAATAACGTGGAATGAAGAATATATACAGAGTCTTAGATTACCACTATTTTATGGAATTGCAAGAAAGCTTATAGAGCGTGGCGGCGCTTACATTGATTTATGTGACTCTAAGACTATTAGGACTCTTAGAGTGCAAGGCAAGGCATGTCCTCATAGAGAGTTGCCGGTAGAAAAACATTTAGAGGAATTTGACAAGATGTTAGAGGGTTATTACAGTGAGGGAGAAGCTGTTCTGAGGATTAAAACAGATCTAAGTCACCCTGATGTAAGTGTGAGAGATTGGATCGCTCTTAGAGTCATTGATACTTCAAAAACACCGCACCCCGTAGTAGGCGATAAGTATATTGTCTGGCCCACGTATAATTTTGCTGCAGGTGTGGATGATCACTTAATGGAGGTTACACACATTCTAAGAGCACGTGAACACTTAACAAACACTATTAAACAGAAATATCTTTACAAACATATGGGCTGGAAATATCCTGAAACAATACACTTTGGTAGATTATCATTAGAAGGTCTTGTACTAAGTAAATCTAAAATGAGAAAACTAGTGTTAGAAGAGGGGATAAGATCCTTATCAGACCCCAGGCTTGGAACTTTACAAGCTCTAAGACGACGTGGAATAGTTAGGGAAACTATTTGGAAATTAATTAGAGAAGTTGGAATAAAGCAGACAGATGCTAAAGTAAGCTTAGTAAATCTTTATGCGTTGAACAGGTCAATAATAGATCCTGTGGCAAATCGTTATATGGCTGTTGAAGAACCTGTTTATCTACAACTAAGTGGTTTTAGTGGAGAGCTAGAAGCATCTATACCTATACATCCTTCAAGAGAAGAGAAATACGTGTATAGAATAAAGAGTGGGGATATTGTTATGCTTTCCCGAGCAGACTTCTCTACTATAAAGAACAGTGTTTTCAGGTTAATGGGTTTAGCAAACTTTAAAATAAGCCACATAGATGTATGGAATGATACTCCAGTCTACGTTGCTGAATTACATAGTATTGGTTACGAGGAGAGTAGGAAGTTGAACGCGCCTATTGTGCAGTGGGTATTATGGGGAGAATCTATCGTAGGGGACGTTATTATTACTAAAGGATACAAAGTATTAAAAAAGCAATTTTATTTAGAACGCAGAGTTCTAAGTGAAAAAGTAGGCTCTATTATACAGCTTTATAGAATTGGTTTTGTGCGAGTAGACGAAGTGAGCAGAGATAGATTAATTCTCATATATGCTCATGAGTAAAGCTTTATAAGGTAATTTTTAGGTCTACTATTACTTACCAGGAGACGAAGAAGAGAGGAGGATGAACCATGTCTAAGCCGTTCTACGTAAAGTTCACGGTACCTCAAGAACTAGCCGAGAAAACATATGAAGCTGTAAAAAGAGCTAGAGAGACGGGAGGAAAAGTGAAAAAGGGTACAAATGAGACTACTAAAGCTGTTGAGCGAGGCTTGGCAAAACTGGTAGTTATAGCTGAAGACGTAGATCCCCCGGAAATAGTAGGCCATTTACCAATACTCTGCGATGAGAAGAAAATACCTTATACTTATGTGCCAAGTAAAAAGAGACTTGGTGAAGCCGCAGGCATAGAAGTTGCAGCTGCATCAGTAGCTATAATTGATCCAGGAGGAGCGAAAGATATTGTTGAGGAGATAATTAAACAAGTTCAACAAATCCGTACACAAACAAGATAATGGTCATGATAAAATAAATAAAAATAAACGAGTAAAATAATTTATTTTTAAAATACTATCTCCTTACTGTAAGTTTTCTAGCTTCCCTCTCTGTTTCTCTCAGAATTATTATGTCTCCTATCCTCACAGGACCTCGCACGTTTCTAGTTATAACTCTACCCTTATCACGGCCCTCTAAAACTCTTACCCTAACTTGAGTTATTTCACCTGTAACCCCTGTTCTCCCAATAATTTGAATAACTTCAGCTGGAAACCCTATTTCCTCAACTACATTAATACTTGGGGGTTCAAATACTACCTTTCTTACTTCACGGGTTTCTTCACTCAATAATCAAAACACCTTCCTCAACTACTTGTCTCATATATATTCACTATTCATTAACTATATAGTAACATTTTTTAAGTATTAAAAATACTCACTTATAAGAAAGTTGAGGTGTGCTTATTGCCTAGAGTTTTAAAGTGCTCATTTTGTAACAGCGATATAGAACCTGGAAGAGGATTAATGTACGTGTTTAACGATGGAACAATAATGTGGTTTTGTAGTAGTAAATGCTTTAAAAACTACAAATTAAAGAGAGATCCAAGAAAACTTAAGTGGACGTTAAAATATAGACAACAATCAAAGTAGCAGAAAACCTGTGGTTACTACTTCCGACTATCCATAAAAGACAGAGATAACCTCAACGAATCATCTTTCAAGCTTACAAGTTATTCTTGTTTAAATTATTTTAACGAGAAAGCTTTTCACGATTACTAAATTTTAGATTTAGACAACGAGATATCTCATATCACATCTTAGATGTGATATATTTTAAATGCTCCTAAATCTTTTCAGCCGATGTTGTCTTAAGAAACTATAATACGAGATGAGATGAAGCGATGGTCATAAAACCATAGACTTAAGAACAACTCTGAAGAAACCCCGTACTTAAGAGTATGTGGTTAGTTTTTAAGTTGCTTGTTGAAACACCATACCGTAAAGGGGGTCTGAGGACCTCTTAATATTAATAATTTCTTTTAACGCCTTCTTCTCATCATCAGTAAGCTCCTCCTGATAAAGCGTTAACCATTGTGTAACGTGTTCTCTGGGTATATCAGTGTAGAGCAAGTCTCCTTCGTCGACATGGCGACCAATGAGTATTTTACCCTTAATACTTATTGCTACTCGTTGACCTTTTCTAGCCTCTTTAAGCACGTTGTCTCTGTCTCTAATCTGCATTATATTGCCAATTGAAACGCCATCTGAACGCATAAGGGGGTAACCAGGTTTGATCGTCCCTTCTAAGACCTCTATGCCGACAATCGCTGGATCACTGCGTCTAAAAACGTAACCGGGTATAATTTTAATTTTTGCTGGTCTTACAAGAGATTCTAAAATTTTCATTTTCTCCATTAACTTATATTCTTTCGTCCACTTTAACATGTTTTCAAGCAACCTGTAGATTACATTATCTGAAAATATCGGTATTCGCTCCTTCTCAGCGAGTTCTTTAGCTTCTTCAAGCACTTTAACATTAAAAGCTAATATTACACCATATTCAGGCTTAGACTTCTTAACGACGCTTGCCTCTATAACATCATTCTTCGAGACATTGCCAACGTCTGCTAACCTTATTGGTATATTTTCCCTCTTTAAAGCAGTTACTATTGCTTCAAGTGATCCAAGAGTATCTGCTTTAACTACTACGCCATCACCCTCCACCTTAAACATTGCTTGTGAAACTTCTTCACGAATTAACTTAACATAGTTCTCAATATCTTCGCCCCTAGGTATAACATAGAGAGAAGAACCTGCAATGGCCTCCTCAAGACCTGGCGCGACTATTTTGACACCTGCAGCCGCTGCTACTTCTTCAACACTGAGAAACTTGCCCTCAGGCATTCTCATATCCTGCAATGGTTTAGGCAATAGTAGTCCTCTCACGTGAGTCAATATATATCCACTCTTAGATGCTACTATAAACATATCATTTCTGCGAATAACGCCATCATATATTATAGTATCAAGTGTCACTCCAAGACCCGGCTCCTCTTTAACCTCTAAGACAACGCCTTTAGCTGGCTCTCCGCTAGTAATGAGTTTTTTCCTCATAAACTGTTGTGCTAACCCAGCTATTAGTGCTAAGAGCTCTGGTACTCCTTCTCCAGTTTTAGCAGAAATTGGTACTACCGGGATTGTCGTTTTAAAATCTCTAATTTTATCAAATCTCTCGGCTTGATAACCGAACTCGTAGAGCTTAGCGATAATCATGTAAAGTCTTTTTTCAAGCTCATTTAGAGCTCTTTGACTCTGCTTCTTCATAGTTTCAAGAAAAGGAGCGTCAAATGTTGAAATCCAACCAGGTATCTTATCGATTTTATTAGCTGCTACGACGAAAGGTGCGCTTTTATCTCTAAGTAGCATTAAAGCTTCTACAGTTTGAGGCATTATTCCCTCCATAATGTCAACTACTAGTATAGCTATATCTGCTACACTCCCTCCACGACGCCTTAAACTAGTAAATAATTCGTGTCCAGGTGTATCAATAAAGAGTAAACCCGGAATCTCTATTCTCAATTTTGGAAAAATTTTTCTCAGAGGTGCTGAGATCTTCTCGAGTACACTTACGGGTACAATACTAGCACCTATATGTTGTGTTATCTCACCAGGTTCCTTCTTAGCGACAGTTGTACCTCTAATTTTGTCTAATAATGTGGTCTTACCATGATCCACGTGACCTAGCACGACGATAATAGGTTGCCTTATCCATACATTAGCCTTCTCCAATAGCAATACACCCACTGAGTGTTTATAATAGAAAGCCGCCCTAATAGGAATAATGGCTCTACGTGCTAACGGAAGTCACAGGTTAGTTAATATGAAGTGTAAAAAACTTATAATTAGGTTTGTTGAAAATTACGTGAGCCTCTTCTTAGCTCTTTCTAAGAATTCTTCAATATAGTCTTTTATAGTAGGGCCTTCAATTATCTTTAACCTATAGAATACGTGAACAACGGGCTTATTGATCCTAACTAGCCTAGTTATATCCGAAGGTGTGGCGAGCACTACAACGTCTACCGGAGCATTATTAATAGTTTTCTCGAGCTCCGCGAGTTGTTCTGGAGTATAGCCAGTACTTGGAAGTACCGGGCCTATGTGTGGATATTCTTCATATATTCTCTTGAAAAACGGTGACACATAAGGTCTTGGATCAATGATTTCAGCACCATACTTTTTAGCTGCAACATAACCAGCTGCGTATGAAAGCCCACCATGTGTTATAGTTGGTGAATCCTCAATAACTAAGGCTTTTTTACCCTCGAGTAGCTCTGGTTTATCAACCGCCACGTCGCTTACAGCTACACTTACACGTGCCTTAGGGTTTCTCGAGGCAATGTTTTTCTTTATTTCTTCTAAAGCTCCTGGTTTCGCCTGATCCGACTTATTAATGATAACGGCATTTGCGAGGTATAAATTGATTTCACCCGGATACGCGTTTAATTCTATACCAGGCCTCATAGCGTCTGCAACTGTGATTGTGAAATCTGGTCTATAAAATGACCAATCATTATTACCTCCATCCCAGAGTATTACATCATTTTCACGTTCAACAATACTTAATATCTTACCGTAATCTACTCCCGCATATACTTTAAAGCCCATTTTTAAATATGGCTCGTATTCTTCTCTTTCTTCAATCGTGGCCTCATATTTATCAAGATCTTCTAGCGTGTGAAATACTTCAACTGCTTCTTTTTCCAAATCGCCATATGGCATGGGGTGTCTCACAATACCTACTCTAAGTCCACGTGATCTAAGCTCAACTGCAACCTCTCTAGATACTGTGCTCTTGCCAACACCTGTCTTCACACCAAGCACTGAAATCACAGGCTTAGAGCTCTCTAACATACTTTCTGAGGGTCCAATAATTCTAAACGAGACTCCTGTAGCCAGTACACGCGAGAGAACGTGTCCAAGTTCGCTGTACGTTAAATCACTATATGCTAATACAGCCTCATCAACCTTATAATTCTTCACAACGTCTTCGAAAAGTTCAAAACTAACTATTGGTATACCCTCAGGATACATAGGACCTGCTAGTGAAGGCGGATATCTTCTGCCCGCAACACCAGGGATCTGTGTTTGAAGAAACGCTACTACCTTATACTCTGGGTTATTCCTAAAATATACATTAAAAACATGATAATCCCTACCACTAGCTCCAATTATTACTACTCTCCTAGACATATATCAAAAACACCTCATACCTCCAATAATTATTCAGTAAAGGAATCGTTAATATTTTTAAAGAAGTTAAAAACAAGCCTCACGCGATCTATGGGCTAAATAACTATTAGCTACTACCTTGACTTTCTAGCTTTTTTCGCTTTAGTCTTATTTAAAATTTTTTCTAGTTTCTCAAGCATGACCTTTCTCTCAATGCTTGCAACAAGTCTTCTAGTAGGAATAATGGCGTCTGGATTTACACTTATACTATCAATACCTTCTCTCACAAGGAACTCTACTATTTCTGGGTAAACGCTTGGAGCTTGCCCACATATACTAACAGTAGCCCCTTTCTTATGTGCTCCTCTAATAATCATTCTTATAGCCTCTAATACTGCGGGGTCTCGTTCATCAAAATAGCCCATTTCTGCAAGTATATTGCTGTCTCTATCTGCACCTAACACAAGCTGCGTGAGATCGTTACTACCAATACTAAACCCGTCTACTAATTCAGCAAATTCTTCAACAAGTAATGCTATGCTTGGAACTTCAGCCATAGCCCAGACTTTAAAGTCCCTACTTCTCCTAAGTCCTTCTTCATCCATTATTTTTAATACTCTCTCAACCTCCCATGTAGTTCTCACGAATGGCAACATAACCCAGACATTTGTTAACCCAAACTCCTCTCTAACTTTTCTAATAGCACGCACTTCCAGCCTAAAGCCTGGTTCATAGCCCGGGTGAATATATCTTGAAACTCCTCTCCACCCTATCATCGGGTTTCTCTCTTCAGGCTCATATTTCTCACCGCCTTTTAGTCCTCTATACTCATTTGTCTTAAAGTCACTAAATCTAACAACAACAGGTCTTGGATATACTACTTGAGCCACTTTCGCTATACCTTCTGCTAGCTTATTAATAAATAACTCAGGTTTACCTGTCTCTACAAGATACATTGGATGATATCCAACCCAATCTGATATCACAAATTCTATCCTCATAAGTCCAATGCCGTCAAACGGTAGTTCTTTGTATTTATCAATAGCATCTGGTTCACCAAGATTCATGTAGATCTTTGTGGCTGTTACTGGGTATAGTGGTAAAAGCTGCTCTGGACTAATACCAACAGCTGTAACTACGCCTCCTGGTGGTGTTGACAGTGAAACCTCAACTTTAGGCTTTACAAGATCCTCTACAATACCCTCATAGACAATTCCTCTGCCACCATCAACCGTGATCTCTGTACCTGTCACTATAGCCTTCGTGGCGTTACCAGTGCCAACAACACATGGAATACCAAGTTCTCTACTAACTATTGCTGCATGACTCGTCATACCACCTTCATCTGTTACAATGGCAGCAGCTTTCTTCATTAATGGAACCCAGTCAGGATCAGTCATTCTCGTAATAAGTATGTCGCCCTGCTTAAACTCCATAGCTTCAGGGCTTTTTGGGTTAAAGAGGACTCTCGCAATACCAGCAGCTACACCAGGACTAGCTGGTAATCCCCTAACGACTACCTTAGCCTCAGGTAATTTAACAATCTTCTTAACTAGTGGAACTACCGTTGTTGTTTGTTTTTCAGCTTCTTTAGCTCTCTTTACACTCCATACAGTCTCAGGTCTAGCTTGAACTATAAAGACATTTTGCGGGAACTGTAGATCGGCATCTACAGCCCACTCAATATCCATGTGTCTACCATAGTGCTTATATATAAGCTCACCAAGCTCTGCAAGTCTCTTAATCTCCTCCCTAGTTAATGAGGGAGCTTCTGGCCTAGCTATTTTAGCTAGAGGAGCTGATGATTCTACTCCCTCCTCACTAATCCACACCTGTTTCTCCTCATCCCAATGGAGGTGTACATTTCTCCCAATTGAGGGATCAAATGTCACCATGAAAGTCTTTTTATTAATCTTCTCCTCAATTATTCTAAAAGAACCCCTCTCTACGATAAATTCGTCTGGTATAACTTTACCTCCAACGACTGCTTCTCCAAGACCCCATCCACTCTCTATAACAATCACATTCTCATCGCCTGTAACAGGGTGAAGTGTGAACATTACACCTGCAGCTCTACTGTTAACCATTTTCTGTACTGTTACACTCATATGTGTTCTCTCGTGTGGTATACCATGGGCTACTCTATAAAATGTAGCCCTAGCTGTGAAGAGACTTGCCCAACACCTCTTAACATACTCTACAACAGCGTCAGCTCCATAGACATTTAAATACGTGTCTTGTTGTCCAGCAAAGCTAGCTTCTGGCAAGTCTTCAGCTGTTGCACTGCTTCTAACAGCTACTCTCAGCTTACTTGGCTCTATGTTTAACTTTTTAGCGAGGTCGTGGTAATATCTCCTGATCTCCTCTTCGATCTCCGGCGGCATTTGCTGAGCTAATATAATCTCTCTAATCCTCCTAGTAGTCTCTTCAAGCTCTTTAGTATTATTAACATCTAGTTTCTTCAACATTTCATATATTTTCTCACTAAGACCTGTCTTCTCAAGGAAGTACTTAAAAGCATAGGCTGTTATAGCAAAACCCGGTGGTACCGGTATATCTACAGCCATCATTTCTCCTAAATTAGCATTTTTACCTCCAACTAAAGGTGTATCTTCTTTTCTAACTTCTTCAAGCCAGAGTACAAATCTATTCTCTTTACTAATCAACTAGAATCACACACAACTTTTTATGAGTTATAATGAAAAGAGGGGTTATAAAAATTAAGGAATATCATCCACCCGTATTTAATCGGCGTTTCTCACACTTCATAAAGCTCACGTCTTTATTGCTAGAGTAGAACGTGTTGTCTTCGATGACAACAGGTAGTTATTTCTTCGTGACTAATATTCATAATTTTAACAAACATATCAATTTACACTAGTTCTAAGGGACTGGAATTAAAATGTTTTAATTAAAACAATAATAGAGGGCTTTTAAACTTAATTTAATATTTACTTTTAGTGCTTTTTTCAAGTCGTTTAATAAAGTCTACATAAACACTAATGCTCTTCTTTAGATCTTCTAGCTCAATGTATTCATCTGATTTATGAGCTACGCCTACAGTACCAGGACCATAGGCAATAGCAGGTATACCTACAGATGTGTAGTATTTTAGATCTAATCCACCAACACATATAGTAGTTTTAGGTTCTAATCCTAGAACACTTTTTACGGAAGTTTTTAATAGTCTTACCAGTAATGAGTCTTCGGGCGTACATGCTGGATTAGACTTTTCAATAAACTCTACACTAGTAATCATACCTAGCTCACCACTTACACGGTTAGCTAATTGCTCAATTTCATTAACTACATCTTCTACACGCTCCTCTATAATAAGCCTTCGATCTACGCTAAAACCAGAAACACCTGGCACGATGTTCACTGCTCCAGGCGATATCAATACACCACCTGGATTTATTGTCGGCCTAGTAGCATTAGGATCTTCATAGATATACTTACTAATCCTAGAGCTTAGTAATTTGCGGTATTCTTCTAGGAATCTACTCGCATATATTAACATTTTCTCAAAAGCATTATCACCAAGCCATGGAGATGAGCCGTGAGCTTGTTTACCATAAATCTTTACAATAAACCAGACTACACCTCTATGGCCAATATATATGTTATCCACACCTGATGGTTCACCTATAATGACCCAGTCAGGCCTAGAACCAAGCTCATTTACTACATAGCCGGTTCCGGTTAAACCACCAATCTCCTCGTCTGGAACTAGAACAGCTTCAACTACAATTTCTGGTTCACGTGTCTGAGCTAAATATATAAGTGAGGATAGTATAGCTGCTATACCGCCCTTCATATCGCTAGAACCCCTTCCATAAAGCCTTCCATCCTTAACCACAGGTATAAATGGATCTTGCGACCAACCTTCACCTGGTGGAACAACATCGTAATGTCCATTAAATTGTAATATGTGTTCGCCGCGACCAATTCTAGCAAATAGAATATATCTAGGCTTATCGGGATTATATTTAGAATAAAGTACTTTTTTAACATACTCGTCTGGAACCCTGTGAACTGTCACATGAACACCGTGGTTAACAAACACAGTTCTATAGTAGTCAACTATAGCTTCATAGTCCTCTCCTAGAACAGTTCTATACTTCACGCTTTCAGACAAAATTCTCACAGCAAGCTCATAAGCCTCGCTAATTTCCAAGAACACTACACCTAATGGTTAATGTAGAGAAGAATTTTTAGAGAAAAAATTATTCAATTTTCTCTACATGTATAATTTGTACTGGACATGCATTAGCCGCATCTTGTACACATGACGCTAAATCTTCTGGAATAACGCCAATAGCTATATTGCCTCCTTCTCTATACTTCACTACAATCTGTGTCTTGTTATCATCAGGATTCATTTCAAAAACATCGGGACATATTGAGACACAAACCATATCTGATATACAGTTTTCTCTGGGATCTATTCGAACTCTATACTTAGCCATTTTCAACACCTGTCTCAAAAATATATAATGGAGATATTTTTATACTTGACTTATATAGTATTCATAGTCTGCGATTTTTAACTCTCATGGCTAAAGCTTCTCCTCTCATATAGGATCTTCTTGCTTTAAGGAATAGAGCTCTTTAGCTTTATCATAGTTTGAGGATTGATCAGCTATGCGGGGCCTTTCTCATCCATGTTCAAAACCCAAGGTTCCTCATCACCCCGCTGAAAACCACTATAAACCACTATGTTATTTATCCCTCTACTAGACTAATTATAACATTTTAACCCTTAAACATTTCATCATAATACATTTTAACTCCTTTAACTATCATTTCAACAGCCACACCCGCTATTATGAGCGCCATAAACCTGCCAAGAGCTCTAACTGTAGACGTCTTTAGGTATTTAACGAGAACATTACTAAAAGCTAATATCCAAAACGACGTTATACAAGCAAGAACACCCGATACGAGGACTAGAATTAGATTAATTAAATTCCCAGGCTGAGAAGACGTTAACAAAAGTATCGTTGTAATAGTACCAGGACCTATTATCAAGGGTGTTGCAATGGGTACAACTGCTATATCACCACTGTATATTTTCTTAGTACGCACTTCCTCGCCCAGCATGTCAACAGCTAAGACCATTAATATTACTCCACCGCCAACTCTAAGGCTCGCTATTGAGATATTAAAAACCTCGAGAATATACCTGCCCAGGAGTGTAAACACTATTACTATTGTTAAACCAGCAATCGTCGCTTTACGTAAAATGCTTTTCACATCACTAGAACATAGATCCTGCGTGAGGGTGAGAAATACCGGTATTACAGAAAAAGGATTCATTATTGCAAGTAGCTGCACAAAATACATTATAAAAGTCATGACTATTTCAACAAACAAGCACACTCGCCTCTTAAAAGCCTACTTACAAACTCCTCTTTATTAATACGTGGCTGTTTAAAATAGCGTAGTGTAGTGCGATGTTGAACTCTCAAAAATTCCCAATTAAACTAGAATTTCACAACCGAAAGCCGCGCCTTTTAGGATAGGGGTTGAAATACTTATAAGCTTATATAATAAAGCGTTTCACAGTAATATGCATTAACATCGTTGAGTCCTCGGCGATGATTAAAGGTATATTTAAACCTTAAGTCTGAAGATTGAGAGTAATAGTCTCAAGACCTAACTCAGATTGAATTCTCAAAAGAGAAATATTACTCCTTAACCTACTAGCACTAGGAGGAGTTCTCACCTCTCTAGTGTAAGAAGGGTAATTGACTACTCTCTGCTGATTCAGCTGAGTCTTCACAGTGTTATTCAAAACTTTTTAGTAATGTTTTGAACATTTATAATTGCTTTAGGTACTGCTTACTCTATATATAGTGCTGGTTTAAGTGGAAGAGCTCGCTCAGCTCGAGGTATACTCCTGTGTCTTGCTTCTTCCTCCCATATTATTGAGATATTAACACCTAATTTGCGCTGTAAATAGTTAGTAACAGCTAACATCACTTCATACTCACGCTTACTCGTAGTCTTAGCTATTCTCTCTAAATCAGCTTTATCCATTTTCTTATAAGTGTTAAATGCATCAACTATTTCTATTTCACGGCCTTTTAATCCGAACTTAGTTTTCATGGCCTCAATCATCATTTTTAACTGCACTCCACCTAATACTAGCCTGGCTATTTCGCGCTTCCATTCGGGTGCAATAATGATGTATACGGTGTTGACAGGTTTCTTTAGTAGTGTTATGATCTCTCTGATGTCGGAGATCACTTTATCAATATTATCAACTAAGATAACTAAGTCTTCCTCTATAGGTTTCTTCACCTCAGGCCATGACGAGACAGAGAGAAATTCACTATTACCTAGCCAACTGTTAATTTCTTCGGTTAAATGTGGTATTACTGGGTTTAATAATGTAATCCACTCTCTAAGTATTTCCTTCACGCCACAAATATAGTCTAGTCCTTTTAGTTCTCTATACTTATCTACTAGCGTTAACACATCAAAGAAGACGTATTGTATATATTTTCTTATTTCCATGTTCTCTAACATAACAGTAGCTTTTTCAATTATTTCATTAAACTTACTCATGAACCACCTAGTAAATATGTCATCTCTGCGTTCTTCACACGCCGTTTCCACCGCTTGTTTAGTTATATTAGTAAACCTCATAATATTATCAAGTACTCGTAAAACTTCTGCTTCACGCCAGTCGAGAACGCTGTCTAGCTCAGCTGCCCACGCTATGTAGAGCCTAAAGAGATCTGCTGAATACATTGTAGTTACATGTCTTAATGGTATAACATTACCCTTACTCTTTGACATTTTAGCTCCTTCTCTAATAACAGTTTCATTAAGAGATATTATTCGCGGCCACTGTTCCATTGGAAATAGTGCTATGTGATGTAGTATATAGAAGGTAAGGTGATTTGATATATGTGGTATACCAGTGTGTCTCTGATCAACAGGATACCAATACATAAACTCTCTTCTCATCTCTTCGAGAACACTCACAGGTATACCACTCTTAGTTGAAACATCACTCACGTCGCCTTGACCAAGGAAGACATAGTCAAATACTTCTGGTATTAGCATATTAGGCTGAATACCCTTCTCTCTTATAATGTGTGCTATAGTATAGAACACCATATATATTGTTGAATCGCTGAGACTCTCAATAATCCATTCTGAATCCCAAGGTAACTTCGTACCTATACCACGTTTTCTAGCACAAGGCCTTTTATCGAGCCAGTCTAATACATCTAAGAAGTGTTTTGTATATTTTGATGGAATTACTATAAGCTTATTACTGAGGATAATTTCTCTCGCTTTACTCTTAAGCCATTCTAAATTATAATTTATAAACCACTGACCCGAGATCTTTGCAACTATTATCTTCCCTTTAGCCCTACACCAAGCCTTTCTATTAAGCTCGTAGAAGGGTATGGCGTATCCCTGCATATAGAGCTTATTCCTCATTTTCTCTCTCGCATCTCTAACTGATAGACCATTAAATTCAGGATCATCTACTCTAATAATGCCCTTATAGAATTGCTCTTTATAAACCTCACTCGTTATCTCTTCTAATCTAGGATCATTCTGACTCTCAATGCCTGCATTTTTAACAACTTCCTCAGCATGATGACCCTTAATACCCGGTATATCGATAATTTTCACTGGCTCAATACTCGTCACTTGCGATGGATCTATACCATATTCTTTAAGCAAGTCTGGATTTCTCTTTAACTCCACTAAGGCCACATAATCATAAGGCGCATCACTTGGCTCGGAGTACACTATACCGGTGGCATTATCTGGATCAACAAATTGCGCTGGCAAGATTAACAGGCGCTTTTGATTTAGCGGCGATAAAGCATATTTACCTAAAAGCTCTCTCCCACTAATAGTCTTAATAACTATGAATTCTTCTTCTGGATATTGATATTTCAGCTTTAAGAACGCCTCGTTAGACACTATGTATTTATCTCCACGCCACTTGAACACAACATACTCAGCCTGCGGGTTAATCCACATATTTACAGCACCTAGGAGAGTTTCTGGCCTTAAAGTTCCTGCAAGCAGGTATACATCAGAATCCTCGAGCTTAAATTTAACAGCTGTGAATTCTACTATTTCAACTGGATTTACATCTGCATCTAAAATGTCGTCTTCACCTTCAGGTTGTTGATGTAATAGGCAGTATGTTACAATGTGTTCTCCCCTGGTTATGAGGCCTTTATCCATTAATTTGTAAAATTGCCATGTTACGAAGTTATGATATATTAGTTCACCAGTGTGGAATTTCCTCCTCCAGTCAATGCTATACCCGAGTTCTTCAAAGTCTCTCTGTATTCTTTCTGCGAAAAACACTGCCAGATTTAGAGGGTTTTTAAAAGATTCGAGAATTTCCTCAACTTTGTACTCGTCTTCTACATATAATTTTATATACTCTCTATACATAGATATCGTCTTTTGATCACCTCTACTAATCATCTCAGAAAATGCCATTATAGGTGTCCCGGTAATATGAAAAGCCATGGGGTAAAGTACATTAAATCCTCTTAGTCTCTTATACCTTGCCACTATATCGCCAATTGTATATGTTCTTCCGTGACCAATGTGAAGCGGGCCATTAGCATAGGGGTATGGAACTGTAATATAGAATTTTGGAGCTCCTGGTTTAGGATTAGCTTCAAATAGATGTGCCTCTCTCCATTTACTCTGCCACTTCTTCTCTATACTTCTAAGCCACCTCAGAAACTCATCTCTACTCTGAAACATTCGAAACACCCCCTACAAACTGCTCTACTTAATCTACATTAAACTACTTAAAACTATTTCAAACATAGTAGTAATATAGTTGACGCGTTAAGGGTGCCCTATGTGCCAAGACATTGGATTGACGAGTTAGCTGATAAGCTCTATGAAAGTCTTAAGAAGAGAGGTAAAAGCATAATTGTATTTAATAGTGGACTCTCTGTTTCTGGACTACAACATGTAGGGAGACTTAGGGGAGAAATAATTATACCAGAAGTTCTCAGAAAACTACTCCAAAGTAGAGGTTTAGTAGTGAAACAGTATCTTACATTATACACCCAAGACTCATGGAAAGCAAAAGAAGCACAAGTTAAGATGTTTAAAGAAAATGGTGTAAAATATGCTGGCTGGCCATTAATAAGAGTACCAGATCCTGAGGGCTGCCATTCTAACTGGGTTGAACACTACTGGAAAGACTTTGGACCCTTTATTGGGGAATTTACAGATGGCGAGATCGAAGTTGTAACTACTACAGAACTCTACAAGAATAAGCTTAAAGAGTTTACTAAGCTAGTATTTGAAAATAGAGAGAAAGTGAGAATGGTAATAAATAAGTATAGAGGACGTAAGCAATATAAAGAAGGCTGGATCCCTTTTGAACCTATCTGTGAGAAGTGTGGTAGAATAGATACTACTAGCTCCACAAGGATCGTTGATGAAGAACACGTAGAGTACGTGTGTAGTGGTTGTGGACATAGAGGGGTCTCCTCTATTGAAAACGGTAAATTAATGTGGAGAATAGAGTGGGTTGGTGTTTGGTGGTCCCTGGGTGTAGACTTTGAAGCTTACGGCAAAGATCACGCCATGCCAGGTGGTAGTAGAGATAGCTGTGTAGACCTAGCTGTAAACGTATTTAACATGCAACCACCGGAAGGCATACCCTACGAGTGGGTTGAGTGGAAAACACCAGATGGAAAATTAGCAGACATGGGTAGTAGTGACTTCTTAGGTTTCACACCGAGAGAATGGCTTGAAGTGGCACATCCCCATGTATTTAGATTTATAGTTCTCAAAACTCCCCCCATGAAAAAGTTTGCTGTGGGTCTTCACGAAGTACCACATTATTATAACATCTACTATAAAGCTGAGAGAATTTATTATGGAGTTGAAAAAGCTGTGAGCGAAGAAGAGGAAGTCTTGTTAAGTAGAAGCTATGAGCTTAGTTATCCGCGTGGTTTACCACCACGTGAAATGCCAGAACAGGTACCTTACTTACACTTAGCAATACTCGCACAAATTATACCATGTGAGAAATGGGCTACTGAGGGATTAACGAGACTTAAAACAAGTGGACACATTAGTGAAAAGCCTACAGAATATGGATTAAAAAGAATACTTGAAATAATGCAAAAAGCTCATGTATGGGTTGAAAAATATGGACCTAGCGATATGAGAGTGAAACTACTTCCAATCAGTGAAGCTGAGAAAGTTGCATCTACAATACCTAGCAGTATTGCTGATATATTTAAAGAACTATATGAACGCTTTCAAACACTTAATTTATGGAGTGAGGAGAAAATTAAAGAGGCTTTCATAGCTGTAACATCAAGACTAGGAGAAGATCTTGTTAAATCCTTTTACACATATTTCTATAGATTACTAAGTGGAAAAGATAGTGGTCCTAGAGCTGCACCTCTACTAGCTCTACTAGGCAGAGAACTTAGTTTAAAGTACATATTGCTAGCAACTAAGACGCATATTTAGGGTCAAACTTTGTGAAAATATCTATTATAATTCCCACATATAATGAAAGAGAAAATATAGAAAAACTTATTCCACTAATAGATAACTATGTAAGAGGACTTAACTACGAAATCATAGTTGTAGACGATAATAGCCCCGATAACACTGCAAAAGTGGCTGAAGCATTTTCAACCAAATACCCTGTTAAAGTTGTAAAGCGGCCTTTTAAAATGGGCTTATCCTCAGCTATCTACGATGGGTTAAGAGCCTCAGAGGGTAATATAGTAGTTGTCATGGATGCAGACTTACAACATCCCCCATCACTTATTCCAAAACTAGTTAAACGTGTAAATGAATGTGACATTGTTATTGCCTCAAGATACATCAGAGGTGGCGGTGTTCAAGACTTTGGATTACTTAGATCCCTCATATCTTTCGGAGCCACTATGCTTGCGAGAATTCTCATTAAAAGCTGTAGAGGTGTTAGAGATCCTATTAGTGGATTCTTCGCTGCAAAGAGAGAAGTGTTGTCAGCATGGAGGCCCATAGAGCCTAAGGGGTATAAAGTCCTTATAGAAATACTCGGTTATTTAAAACCACACCGAGTCTGCGAAGAACCATATGTGTTTAGACAAAGAGCTTCAGGAAAATCTAAACTAAGCGTGCGAGTAATACTCTCATATGTTAGAGTTCTCTACAAGCTTAACAAAATAGGTTTCTTAATACTAGTGTCAGGAGCTTTAATTCTCCTCACTGTACTAACATACTCGCTAATAAAACTTATAATGCTGTTTTAGTTTAAATACGTACATTAAGTTTAAATAACTCACAAATATTTATGCTATTATTAAATCTAGAAACTAGATTATTGACCTAATAGGAGTTGGTGTATAGAGACGTGACGTGGGAGCTTGAAGGGCCATATAACCAACACTTTATTGAAAAACGCGTCTTAGACTATTGGGAAGAGAATAAAATATATGATCTCGTGAAAAACGAAGCTCTTAAAAAACAAGCAGTATTCAAGTTTATTGATGGTCCTCCATACCCCTCAAGCGACATACCCCACATTGGCACTGCATTAAACAAAGTACTGAAGGACTCTATATTAAGATATTGGAGAATGAGGGGATATAATGTCTACGATAGACCTGGTTATGATTGTCACGGCTTACCAATAGAAGTTAAAGTGGAACAACTACTTGGTGTTAAGTCTAAGAAGGAAATTGAAGAGAAAATCGGAGTTGAGAATTTTATTGAGCAATGCAGAAAATTTGCACTCTTAAATGCTAATGCCATGACCAAGTGGTTTAAAGAACTTGGAGTATTCATGGACTGGAAGAACCCCTATTATACGATAACAAATGACTACATTAGTGCTGCCTGGTGGCTTGTTAAAAAAGCTGATGAACTCGGTTTACTAGACATAGAATATAGAGTCGTGTATTGGTGTCCACGATGTTCTACAACATTAGCAGAATATGAGGTGGAATACAGTGATCTCGAAGACCCAAGCATCTATGTTAAGTTCCCTGTTAGAGAGGAGCCTAATACGTATTTAATTATTTGGACTACTACTCCGTGGACTTTACCGGCGAATGTTTTTGTAATGGCTCATCCCGATGAGGTCTATATTAAACTCTACGTACGTGGTGAAACGTGGATTCTCGCTAAGCAGAGGCTTAAAGCTTTTATTAAAGAATGCGGAATAGCAGAATATAGTATTATAGGAGAAATTTACGGCAGAGAGCTCACTAAGTACACATATACACATCCACTAAGAGATCTTATATCACTACAGGAAAAACTTGATGAGTATCACAGAATTGTACTTAGTAGAGAATACGTAACAATGTATGAAGGTACTGGTCTTGTTCACTGTGCACCAGGTCACGGCTTTGAAGATTTTGATGTAGCTGTAAAAATGGGTATGTATGATCTCGTTATCTCGCCAGTAGATGAGGAGGGAAGATTTACTAGTGAAGTAGGATTTATTGCTGGACTCTACGTGAGAGACGCCAATGTTAAAATTATTCAAGCCCTGGAAGAAAGAGGCTATCTAATATATAGCGGTACAATTATACATCGCTATCCTATTTGCTGGAGATGTAAAACACCCGTTATTCTACGTGCTACTAAACAGTGGGTTATTAAAGTCACTAAGATAAAGAGCCTACTGCGAGAAGAAGTGTCTAAAGTCACTTGGATTCCCTCTTGGGCACTTACAAGACTTGGAAATATACTTGAAAATCTCCAAGACTGGGTTATTTCGAGACAACGTTACTGGGGTACTCCATTACCAGTATGGATTTGTCCTAATGGACATAGAGTTGTTATAGGTAGTAAAGAGGAATTAAAGAAGTATGCCGGTTACATTCCTCAAGATCTTCATAAGCCTTGGATAGATAAAATTACTTTTAAATGCCCACAGTGTGGATTAGAGATGCAGAGGGTTCCTGATGTATTAGATGTATGGTTAGATAGTGGTGTAGCTTTTTATGCTCCCCGTGGTCACCCTGAGAAGATGAGTACTGAGGAAGCTATATTAGACTTTATCGTAGAGGGGCCTGATCAAATCAGGGGATGGTTCTTTTCACTACTGAGGTCAGGAGTTATAATATATAAGAAGGCTCCCTATAAAGTAGTCTTAGTACATGGTTTTATGCTTGATGAAAAAGGTAGAGAAATGCATAAGAGCCTAGGTAACTACGTTGGTGTTGATGAAGCCATTGAGAAGGCTGGTCGTGATCCACTAAGGCTTTGGTTACTTTCAAATACACTATGGGAAGATGTTAAGTTCTCTTGGAAAGAGCTGGAAGAATCTCGCCGTGATCTCTCAGTACTTTGGAATGTAGCAGTCTTCGCTAAGACATATATGGATCTCGACGATTTTAATCCACATAGACATAGCCTACGAGAATACGAGGATGTACTTCACATAGAGGACAAATGGATACTGAGTAGAGTGAATAATCTTGTTAAAGCAGTATTAAAACACATGGAGTCATATAGAGTTCACGAAGCTGTAAGGCTTATTAGACAATTCATAGTTGAGGATTTAAGTCACTGGTATATTAGGCTGGTTAGACCACGCGTATGGATCGAGGAAAACGTGGCTGACAAAATGGCGGTCTATGCCACATTGTTCTATGTACTTGATAGAGTCCTAAGACTCCTAGCACCTATTACACCACTTGTCACTGAGTACATTTATCAAGCACTTTACAGAGAATATTATGGTAAACCAAGTATACATCTTTTGGAGTTTCCAGAACCAGATTATAGGTTTATAGATGAGATCTTAGAGAAAAATATGGAGCTAATACGTGAAATTTATAGTGCTGTGGCTAGTGCGAGAATGAAATATGGTTTAAAACTCCGACAACCTGTGAGAAGAGTTGTTATTTACACTAGTAGTCCAGAAATCTCAAGGGCTGTTGAACGCTTAATTGATATCGTAAAATTCGCTTGTAACACAAAGTATGTAGAGATCGTGGAGGCTAGTAAAGTAGAAGAAATTAAGAGATATAAAGTTAAGCCGGTTTACAAGTCTCTAGGCCCTAAATACCGTGGATTACTAAATGAACTGACTAGACACCTAGAAGAAAACAGCGATATTGTAGCGAGAAGCATATTGAAAAGTGGAGTCTATAAGTGTGTAATTGACAACGTAGAGGTCACTATTGAAAAAGATGATGTAGAGATCACACCATACTACCTCGAGGAATATACTGTTAGCGAGTTCGAGCATGGTATTGTAGCTGTAGACACAAAGATGTCTATAGAAGACCTAGCAGAGGGCTTGGCTAGAGATATTGTTAGAAGAGTACAAGTCATGAGGAAGATGCTAAAGCTACCTCTCACAGCTAAAATAGTGACAGTTATTATAGCTCCAAGTGACAAGGTCCAGTTAATTGAATCTAAGAGAAATTACATCATGAATGAAACGAGATCTATCGAGCTAAATGTATCAAGCGATCTAAGCCAAGCTGGTAAACTTGGAGGTCTAGTTGAAAAGTGGGATATTAATGACGAAGAATACATCATAGAGGTGAAGCCCACTGAGTAGTGAAATATATTGGGAGCTCATTAAGAGGGCTTTAACTATACTCCCTAACAGCTATGCACCTTACAGTAACATCCACGTGGCATCAGCAATACTGTGTGATGATGGAAGAACATATTTAGGCGTAAATGTGGAGAATTCTAGCTATGGGCTTACAATATGTGCTGAGAGATCAGCTATAGCATCAATGATTACTAATGGGTGTAGGAAACCATTAGTAGTAGCCGTGATAGCCGACACCGAGAATCCCATACCCCCATGTGGAGCCTGTAGACAAGTTATAGCTGAATTCAATCCCGAAGCCACTGTTGTAATGTATAGTGTAAAAAGCGGCGAACTAATAGTTAAAAATCTTTCAGATCTCTTACCAAATCCTTTTCACTTGAGAGCTATTAAATAAATTAACTATAATTAAAACAGAAGAGTTGCTATTGTAAAATATGTCGTTACTGTAGCTATATCCGCAATACTTGTTATAACAGGCGCTGAGGCTACTGCTGGATCTATGTGGAACTTTGCTAATAATATAGGTAATAGTGAGCCCACGATGTCTGCTATGTAGCATGATGCTATTAGTGCTATTGTAACAGCGAGCGCTATTTTCACTGCATAGCTGATTCCCTGATGAGCTAAAAATGGTATTGTAAATCCTATAGCAAAACTCACTGGCACAAGAATTATTAGTAGTAGTGTTGTAGTCAAGAACTCCTTGCTAAGCATCATTAAAATGTCTCTCTTAGTTAATTTAATTTCACCTGTGACAAGACTTCTAATAATAATAGCTGAGGATTGAGAGCCAATATTACCTGAGTTATCAGCTAGCATCGGCATAAAGGCTGCGAGGAGTGCTATTTTTTCAATAATATTCTCGTAGACAGCAACAATGCCGCCAGTAATAGTGTTCATGAGGTATAAATATATTAATACAGGAGCTCTTTTAAGTGCTAATTTAATAGGGCTTTCAGTTACATAGTTGCCTTTAATAGTCTCCACTATACCAGCGTATTTTAAGAGGTCTTCCATGTACTCGCTTGAAATCACGTCGAGAAGGTCGTCGAGTGTTACAACACCTAAGAATCGCCCATCAAAATCTACCACCGGTACCTCGAGAAGATCGTATTTAATTGCTAGCTTGGCAGCTTCTTCACGATCTGCGAAGGGGTTAATTGTAAACTTAACAGGTTGAATACACTTAGAGATCTTCACGTCGCGTGGCTTCAATAGTAGTGTCTTAACGTCAGTATAACCTACTAATAAACCCTTCTCATCAATGATGTAGATGTAGTAGTGGCTTTCATAAAGTCCTAGTTTAGATTTCTGAATATAGGCATCAAGTACTTCACCAACACTCATTTCAGACATAAACACTGGAACCATTGTCGTCATTACTCCACCTACACTCTCAGGTGGAAACTTCATTAGTGAAGCCACTGTATACGCAAAGTCCCTGGGTAAGAGTTTCAACACTTCTACACGTGTTTTAGATGGGAGCTTAGAAATGAAATCTGCAACTTCATCGACAGGAAGTTTTACTAAAACCTTGACGATGTCGTCAAAACCCTTAACAGAGGTAATCTCATTAACTAGCTCTACTGGTAACTTAGCTAATTCCTCACTAATTCTCTCTAAGTCCATTACGCTCAGTAATTTGACTCTAAGTTCGCTTCTTAAACGTAAAAGCACCTCGACTACTTCATGTTGTGGTAAGGCTTCGAGTAATGCACTCGCATCTCTGATTTTATCCTGTTCAAGTAGCTCAGAGATCCTTTCAATAAGCTCTACAGAGTTCACAATATAACCCCTAATAGTAATTCTAATAAACTAATAAAATAAAAAACCACTCTGGGAATTTAATGTAATGGCCCTTAAATAACATGGTTATTAGCCCTAAACATATATTCTATGATATGAAGTGAGTGTGGTGAAGCCCGCCGTGGAAATCGTGCTTAAAGTGAGAGATCTAAGTGTAGCTATTAGTGGGAGAGTCATTATTAAGAATAATAATATATTTGTAGAGAGAAATAGTGTGGTTTTTCTTTTAGGTCCTAATGGTAGTGGTAAGTCCACGTTTTTAAAAGCTATAATTGGATACCCAGGTGTTGAAGTAATATCTGGAAATATTGTTTTCGAGGGTGAAGACATCACTGGTAAGTCTATGGAGTATAGGGTTTCAAAAGGACTTACTCTAGCACATCAAACACCTCCAAAACTAACTGGTGTACGCATGCGTCAATTACTTGAAGCTTTATGTAAGAAAACCAGCTGTGATCCGATTGAAATAGCAAGTGATCTTGAGATTAAACACCTCCTCGATAGGGAATTTGGAAAAGGTTTCTCCGGCGGCGAACTCAAGAGAGCTGAGATTGCAATGCTCTTAGCTCAAAAACCAAAACTACCACTAATAGATGAACCTGACAGCGGTGTAGATGTTGACTCTATCGAGATCATAGCTAGCGCCATTAAGAAACTTGTAAGTGAAACACCATATAAGTCTACAATTATAGTTACTCACAGTGCACAGATATCTAAGTATATTAAGCCTACTTTAACGTGTATTATGGTCTCTGGTGAAATAAAGTTCTGTGGTGGGCCAGAACTATTAAGTGAGGTATTTATTCATGGCTTTAGAGAACTGGTTAGAGAAAATAAGAGAGAGGGCTAAGAGCGCTCTAAGTAAACCAGCACTCTATGGATTAGACGTAGATATTTCGGAATATCTTAAACCAGTGAGCGGAGAGTCTAAATTAGACACTGAGAGAGTGAGTGAGGTAGGTGTTGACCTCTCAGCTAAGGCTTACTATACGCAGGTTGATCAGGCGTATTTTAGATATCTTAGCAAGATACCTGGTGTTGAAGTTAAACGCATAGAGGAGTTTATTGAAGAAAACCCTGATGAAGCTAGAGAATACGTGTGGAAGCTCATTGACCCAGCAATGGATAAATATACTGCTATAGCTGCTCTTAAAGGTCTTGGAGGTTATTTTGTGAGAGTAAAAGAAAATACTAGAATAGAAGACCCTATAATGACTTGTCTCTTTATGAGTATTGGTGGTTTACAGGCACCACACAATATTGCTGTTATTGAGAAAGGTGCTGATGTAACTATCTACACTGGTTGTACAATAGCACCAGAGTCTTTTGGTTTACATGTAGGTATAACAGAGTATTATGTGGAAGATGAGGCTACACTAAGATACATAATGGTGCATTCGTGGAATAGAGTTTCACATGTAAGACCTAGAACAGCTGTGTGGATTAAACCCGGCGGTAAGTATATATCGTACTATGTGAGTATTGGTCGTGTTAAGACTCTTCAAACATACCCAGTAATTCACTTAGAGAAAAATGCGTATACTTATACAGCTTCTATCTTACTAGGCTTAGAGAACTCTATTTTAGATGTTGGTGGACTAGCTTATTTACTGGGTGAAGGCTCTGCAGCTGAGATCATCTCTAGATCTCTCGGCAAAGACTTCTCGAGGATCACCACTCGGGCTCGAATAGTTGGTAAGAGCGGAAAAGGTCATATAGATTGTAGAGGATTATTACTCTCCGAGAACTCTGTAATTGAAACCATACCAGAACTCCTTGCAGAAACCCCAAATGTAATATTAACACACGAAGCATCGATAGGAAAAATTGCCGAGGACGAGATCAACTACCTTATCAGCAGGGGATTTACACGAGAAGAAGCTGTGGGGATCATTATAAGAGGCTTTATAAGCTTAGATATTAAGGGTATACCAGAGCGCGTAAAGAAGCACATTGAGACAATAGAAAGAATAACGGCTGAGAAAGCCCTTTGAATCTTATATATGTACACCTGCTTAGAGTAATGTTTTTCGACAATTACTATTTAATTACTTATTAGTTAAATAATTTACCTGAATAAAAATGCTTTATATATAAGATGTCATCGAGTTTTTACTTAGAAGGTGTGGTGTGATCTTGGAGGCTATTATTACAAATAATGTTGTAAAAATTTACAGTGGTGGTGTAAAAGCTCTAGATGGTGTGTCTCTTACAACCGAGGAGGGTTCTTCTCACGCTTTATTGGGACCTAATGGTGCTGGTAAAACTACTCTAATTAGAATAATTACTACTCAAATTAAGCCTACATCAGGATCTATTAAGGTTTTAGGATTTGACGTGATTTCTCAAGGTTCTAGAGTTAGAGAGCTAATAGGTTATGTGCCTCAAGAAATGAGCTTGTGGACGGAGCTTTCAGGTTTTGAGAACATGTTAATATATTCAAAACTATATGGAATTCCTTCAGCTCAGAGAAAAAATATTATAGAGGAATTATTAGAATTTATGGAATTAAGAGATGCTGCTAATAGACTTGTAAAGACCTATTCTGGCGGTATGATCAGGAGACTTGAAATAGCTATAGCTTTAATGCGTAAACCTAGAGTATTAATACTAGATGAACCCACGATAGGGCTAGATCCTAGGGCTAGGTCACTAGTATGGAGTAAGCTATTAAGCTTCAAGAAAGAACACGATATGACAATATTTTTTGCAACACATTACATGGATGAAGCTGAGAGATATGCTGATAAAGTTACATTGCTAAATCGCGGCAAAGTTGTTATTGAAGGTTCACCAGTACGGTTAAAAGAAATTGTAGGAGGAAATTCTATCACAGTAAAACTACATAATAGTAGAGATCGTGATTACATAATGGAGTCGCTGAAAAATAGTGAATTTAAAATTACAATACTCGACGAGAAGTCCCTCTCGTTCTCAGTTAATAATATTTCGAGAGACTTACCTAGAATTATGGAGGCTATTTATAAACTTGGCGTTATAGTCGAAGGGGTTGAACTCGGAGAAAAGACTCTAGATGACGTTTTCATAACACTAACTGGAATGCGTGTAGAAGAGACTCCAGGAAGATTAAGAGAGGTATTATCTACGAGAAGAATGATTAGGAGGGGTGGTTAAAAGTGAATTATATGGGTTTTATATCTTGTATTCTCACAATGGTTGAAGTCGAGTTGAGAAGACTAAGACATGACCCTATTGAGATATTTACTAGAGCTATTCAACCAGTTCTCTGGGTTATAGTTTTTGGCTCAGTAATGGCGAAGGTGAGGGCTTTTCCGGGTGTAGGGGATTATGTGACTTTCATAGCACCAGGAGTCATAATGCAGTCAGCTACATTTATTGCTTTAGCATATGGTATAATGCTTGTTTTTGAGAGAGAGGCGGGTTTACTGAAAAGGCTTTTAACAGTGCCGATCAGCCGGGTTGCAATAGTGCTTGGAAGATCTCTGGCAGGAGGTATTAGAGCCTCTACACAATATATCATAGTCTTAATAGCTGCTATTATTGTTGGTGCAAAAATAAATTTAAACCCCTTAGGCTTGTTCATCGGGTGGTTAACGATAATCTATGTGGCAATGGGCTTTACTGGGCTCTCAATACTCATAGCCTCTACATTAAAAACAAGAGAGAGGTTTATGGGGATAATTGGGGCCATATCAATGCCCCTCTTCTTTGCCAGTAATGCACTATACCCAGTAGACATAATGCCAGAGTTCATTCAGATAATTGCTCTGGGAAATCCATTAACATACACTGTAAATATCCTCAGAAAGATCTTGATTCACGGTGACTATGATATACTAGTAGACTTATTTGCCCTAACAGTATTTAATGCGATATCAATTATGGCTGCATTTAAGTGCTTTAGTAAAATAATAGAATGAGAGACGTGTGATTAAAAACTACTTCAAAGATCTTTGCCTAATTACAATTTTACTTCCAATAATCATACTACTCGGTATCAATACTTCAACACCGTCTTTTCTCTGAACTATTGTGAAAAGCGTTGAGACGTCTTTAACTGTGACCTCGGGCTACTAGTATAGCGTATAATACTACTTTACCAAGAGCCTTACCTAAGCTCTCCTCACTGCTCATAGATATCCCTGGTCATTAGTTAACCCTTAGATTAAAAATTTATAAATTTTATAGTCAGAGTTTATAGCGAAATAGTTTGAGAGTTCTTGGTAGTCCTTATCATATTAGTTGCTCACTCTAAAACTCTGAACACACTAAACCTCATAAATCTCTAATACTTGTTCCTAATCTGGGAGATATGGTTGCCTCGTAATAGTAATATAGATCATCTTGTTTTATTCGGCAAACTTCAATGTCCCTATATTAGAGCTAAAAGAGTTCAAATTTTAGGTGTAGTAAGAGCTATATTCGTAGTTGCCGATGAGGAGGCAGTTATTTTTGGCAGTGGTAGAGTAGGTATTCTGGCATCTAATAATTGTATTTTGTTCTCTGGTAAGAGACCTCTAATCATTGGGAGAGCACACTGTGTAAATATTCTGGTGTTTGGCGGGAAAGCCCCTGTGGTCTTGAAGTATGTGAAAGCTCGAAATATATATGCGAGAAGAGTTATCATTGGTGAATTAGAGGTTAAAGAAGCTGTTTTAGCTGAGCTCTGCAACATAGAGACCCTCTTGAGAGCTAATAGAGTAACCTTTGTAGACCCTCATCTCTATATTGAAAATCTAGGCGATCTAGGCGAGGTCAATTACGCTTATGACATAGTTGATCAAGTTTAAACAGAGTTAAATGAATAAGTTAGTTTACTAAAATACTTCCAGTAAAAGTGCCAATTTAATCTAACAGCTCTTTAAGCGATTTTGGTTGACCTGGATATAATCCCCCCTTCTTTGTTTTAATAATCTCTATTATCCATGGTGCTAATTTATAAACCCCATTTTTATACTCGAGAAAACCTTTATTTGCGAGTAATGCCATGGCTACGTTTACTTCTCTCAATATTATAGCGTCTTCAAGCTCACTTACAATATCTGTCTCACCTTGCTTAGCTCTCTTTTTAACCTCTTCTTTTATGTCGAGTGCTGCAATGATCTCTCCAGCACTAATGTGTTTAATAAAATACTCCATAATAATTCTCTCTAACTTATTCAATGAGAGAATTTCCCTAATACTTCTCTCACTACTCTTTAGAGACACTAATAGTGCACCTCTACGAGAAACTAATAATACCATGTATTATAATATGAGTGCTCATTAACCATAAATACAGAGTTTTTTCGAGCTCTACAATAGCTTTTAAAGAGACATTTCTCACACTCAGGTTGCCTATCTCGTACACACAATTTTCTACCCATGATCCAGAAGAAGTCGTCGATCACAATTGGACTTAGCCCAGATTTAAATGCCACATACCTATAAGCCCTTTTAACAACAATCCTTAACAATATGTCTTCTTCAGCCGTTACCTCAACACCTTCTTTAATCTTATTCCACAAAGGACCAGACACCATTACAAGTCCTACGCGGTAAGCTATACGTGATAAGTGATTATCTACAGCCACATCTAATTCATCTATAGGTTTAAAGAGTCCTCGTGTAATAAGAAACTTCGCTAAGAGCATTGCCTTCTTTTCAACAGGATCTTCATATGCTCTGAAGACTTTTAAATTATCTACAAGACCTGGATTTTCAAGAGAACCACGTATCTTATTATCAGATTTCTCTATAATTTTTAGAGCACTTGAATTATATAGTCTCATGAGTTTATATCCTAGATCTCTAAGCAACAACGTCCTTACTTCTAAATCTGGTGGCATAGTATTACCAATACTAAGCCATTCTCTCACGTCTTCAACTTTAATCTCCACAAGCCTTTCAGGCGAGAAGAAGCCTGGATCCTCTATATACTTTTTCATGCCAAGTCTATAGAGCAGATCAGCTCCTTTATAGCAACCATCTTCAAGACACGCCTCGTAAGGTTTACCAGGTCTACTAAGCCTATGATCCATTGCAACGAGGACTAGAAAATAGCGTGTAACTAACTCAGGATCATCACTTACAGGCGGATAAAACTTTGTATCATAAACATCTAGTTTCTCAAGAGCCCCAGATTTATGTTTAAGTGTCCTGGCCACCCTCTCTACAACGCCAATATCTACTCCTACAATTTCCAAGAGACGCCCCCCTGAGAAGTATTATGCTACAGAGTCTTAAGTGAAATACTCTACTATAACTATGTCTTCACTACAATAAATCCCAGTGCTTTACTATCAAAATAAAGTACTCTAAAACCTGATTTTTCAAGCCTTTCTTTAATGCCTTTAAGTATACTTGGGGGGCCATGTTTCCTCGGTTCGCCAGTATAGTGAAATAGAATTCCACGTGGTTTAAGAACTCTGTAGAGCTCTTTATAGAATTCTAAACTATAGAGGTTTCCAGTAGTCCTCGTAAATCGCGGTGGATCATGAATAATCCTGTCAAAGTACATATCTGGAAGCCTAGTAATCAGCTTTGTGACGTCACCAATATGTATTTTAACGCGTGAATCTTCAAGATCTCTACTCCACGGATTTCTCTCAGCAATCCACACCACGTCTTCATCTATTTCGAAAGTATATATTAAACTAGCGCCACGCCGAAGTGAGGCTATTGTGGTATATCCGAGTCCCATACACGTGTCTAAAATCACTTGACTTCGCGAGATCTTTGCTGCTGAGATCTTCAACAACGCATCAGTCCACGGGTCAATTCCACTAATTCTATGCATGTGAATGCCATTAATTTCAAGTGTTGGTGCTTTATCAAGTCCAGTAGCTTTTAACTTATAAAACCCCTTCTCCGTATATTTCACAACATCAAATACATATTTATCTGAGACAAACTTAACTCTATCAGCTTCACTAGGCATTAATTCATCTATTGAGAAGCTTTTGTTATTAATTTTTACTAGTCCATTTTCAATACACAAAAATGTCGTGGTAAGACCTAGATCCAGGGTAGTGTTAAAACAACCACTCTTCTTTTTTAACTCCTCGATAAGAAACCATGTAAACCAATAACCTCTCACGGGCTTAAATGAGTATTCATAATTTTCAAGAGTTAACAATTAACTTCTCCCCATATATACGCAAGAGAGAGGTATATATCTAGTGAATATACATCTACGTGAAACTTTTTTACGAAGATTTCTCACACTACCGTAAAGCCCCTCAACATAGAGAACTGTAATATAGCCTACACTAGATCTAATCGTGAACTGTGCTTTTACTATTTCACTTTTTAAACTATTTACATCTATGGACTTCTCACTCATAAGAATTATGAGCCCTGTACATAAGTGTTCACCGTGTTCGTGAAGATCGTTGTGAAGATACTCTTGAAGAGCCCTGGCCACTATACTGGAACGATCACTACTAATACTTGACGCAAGCTCATCTAGTTTAACTGCTACGGGTTCAGGTAAACTAATACCAAACCTCCTCTTCAAAACACTACACCTTCACAATGTATTTTAATAGTAAGAGTAAGATAAGTACTAAGCCGGTAAAACCTGTGGGTGCACCACCAAGGAGAATTGAAAGCATTAAACCACTGGTAGCTGAGAAAAACCCCACTACTAATCCAAGCCACACGTGCTCTCTCATATTATTAGAATAGAGGGCTGCAATAGAGGCTGGAAGTAGTAACATCACATGTTCAGCTATGTAACCTGCGAATTTTAGTAGAGTAATTGATACTACTCCAATTAAGGTATAAGAGAAGAAGTCATAGAAATTCACATTAATACCTGCTAATAGTGCTGACACCTCATCAACGCTCACCTCAAGTACTCTTCGAAATACTAGGACTATTATAAATGTAACTATAAGTGAAAGTATTATAGCAAACATAGCTTCACTTGTACTGACAAGTAGTGGGTCTCCAAGTAGTAGACTAGAGAGAGAGTATTTCATAGGTATCCTGGTTAAGGCGTAATGAACTAGTAAAATTGTAAGAACAAGTGTCAGTGAACTAGTTATAGCAATTGCTTTCTCCTGCATAAATCCTTTCTTCACAAGAGCCATTGTTACATATACTAGAAGCAGTCCTATTGGCAGTGCATAATAGTAAATATTTCCTCCAATATAGTACTCGATAATATAGCCAGCTGTTACTGCTAGTAGACTACTGTGTACGCTCTCAGCTACGAGGAATTCTAGTCTTCTATAATATGTTAATAAACTAGTTGCACTAAAAGCTAAACTCACCACTATGTAAGCTAATCCCCTGTAAACATCGTAGAGTACGCAGGGTATTAGTAAAAATACGCTTAAGAGTATTAACAATAAAACTTTAAACGTCAAGTTCTCCGCCTCACATATAATTTATCAAGGAGAACTCCAATTACAATACCACTTGTAAGTGTAATCATCATCATCCATAAAGTAGTAGTGTATGTATTCTTCTCAACTCCCACACTACTGGTAACTGTTGTTTCTGTGATCGTTGAGTTCTTTAATTGCTCTACCACCTGCTTAAGCCCATCTAGTATACTTACGTTACTAGTTGGTGAAGGAATCTTAACAACTAAGACGTTGTATTTACTAGCCTCTTCAACTATGAATGAATAGTGAGGAAAGTCTTCTGCTACAAAAACTACTTTCACAGAGTTATTAGCTAGGAATTCTCTAAATACTTCAAGCGATTTCGTAGTTACAGGAACATCCTCCTCATATTTCAACATCCATACTACTTTAAATCCAATCCACTCCGCGTAGTATTGAGAGTGAGGAGAATCTACTATGGCGAGACCTGTGTAATCGCCTCTATATACTAGAACTGAGGTATAAAGTTCACGTATAAGTTTAATATAATTAGAGTAATAGCACTCAGCTTTCTCTGGATTTAAACTAGCGAGATCCTCTACGAGGCGTGATATAAATAACACATAGTTTACAGGGTCTTTTACGGGCACGTGATAATTCAATTGCCCTGTAACAGGGTTTTTGCTGAGTTTTAAACCCGGAATCTCTAGAGTGTCAAGTAATATTGCGCTCAGCTCTCCTCTCTCTACCAGCTCTTTTATCTTGAGTTCAAAAGAGGTATGACCTGTAGAAACTATTAGAGATGCTTTCTTTAACAAATCTAAATTACTAATACTTAACTGATATTCATGTATATCAACACCTGGAGGTACTAGTGAAATAACAATATCACCAGTACATACGACCCTCTCTACGTCTCCTTTAAGTGGAGGAGCAGTTACAATAATAAATGTAGTGCTCTCAGATGATACTATATTGCCGAGTTCTAATAGTGAAAACACCACAAGTAGAGTTATAGTTAAGATAAATCTAAATCTATGGTTCAGATATGGTCACCTTGTGCACAATAAATATATAAGCCCCTAATAAACTTGTGCACAAGGGGGAAGGAGATGCAGGTAAAACTAGAATCTGTTACTGTAAAACGTGGCGATAAAGTTGTATTTAAAGATCTTACCGCTGTGTTTTCAGGGCCTGGGCTTTACCAGGTTATTGGACCAAATGGCTCTGGTAAAACCACTTTATTATTAACAATTATTGGGAGGATTAAGCCTGTTCACGGAAGGGTGATTATAGATAATATCATCGTTAAGAATTCTAAGTTAGTTAAAGGCCTCATTTCTTATATGCCTCAACACTATATTATCCCAGTAGATGCACCTATAACGCTCTATGAATTCATAGAAAACTTAGCTGGGGTTTTAGGAAAGAACTCTAATAGTGTAGAAGAAATCCTAAAGCTCACAGGCATAAGCAAAGAGTATTGGTTTAAGAAACTTAGTCAACTCTCAGGTGGGTTATTGCAGAGAACAATGTTAGCAAGGACACTCATATTAGACACCCCCATCATATTACTCGACGAACCGTTCTCAAACATAGATCCAGAGGGTAAAGTTGAGTTATCAGAATACATTGGTAAACTCTCTGAGAAAAAACTAGTTATTACTACAAGCCATGACCCAACACTCTTACTTGAGTATACCGAGAAAATACTTGTTCTTGGACCTGGCGGCTATGCCTTTGGAGACGTCGAAGAGATCTTAAAAATAGAGGTTTTAGGCAAATTCTACAAGAAATGTGCTATAGAGTTACAAAGACACGTACATGTCATAGACTGGCACTAACATATTTGACACTCTTAAGAGGATTAAAAATAAGCATAATGTTCAATTAGAAATATTACTATAGCTCAAAGTTTCATCTTTTGAGACGGAGAAAATGCTAGGAGAATTTATGTCAAGTATAATAAGCTGAGAGAGTGAATTATAGCGTTAATATAGAGAGATATTGATATCCTTAAACTCCTCACCGCATACATCATAAAGAACCTAAATATACTTGGTTTTTAACACTTGAACGGCAAACGACGTATAAATAACTAGCTTCCTTACAGATTAATAATTGGATTAACAGGTTTAGCTCTTTTAAAATGTCTTAATTTAGATGCCTTGTACTTGTTTTGCACTTTTTAAGATCCAGGTATTGAATAGTAATATTACTGCCACTAGTATTATTACTAGGATTACTGCTAATAATAATGCTTGTGTAGCTTGTTCGCCGACGCCAAAACATATTGGTATAAAAAATACTACGATACAACCACCACCTGTAACATTAATCCTACTAGTTTCAAAACCTACTAGCATTAATGGTAGTATTGCCGCCATAAAAGCTAAAGCTATGCCAATGAAGATTAAGAGTAACCCCAGCTTAAAGATCTTCAAGTTCTTTTCACCATTTTAAATAACCTGTAAATATTAAGAAAACTAGTAGTGAAAATATTAATAACACTAATGCTAATATTATGAGTGCTTTAGTGATCCTCTCACTAGTACCTATAATAATTGGTAATGGACCTATAATTAAAACACCTCCACCTTCAACTTTCTTTTCACCATGCTCAGTTTCTTTAAGCATCGAGAACACTATAAGCAACATACCTAATAGTATAATTATGAATGCTGACACTAATAGTAATGCAATCAACTGAAACATTATAACACCTTCCTTCACAATTAGAGTTAAGTTAATAGTCTAATAAACTCTACTATTTAAGGGAAAATTTAAAATCAAAAAGCTCGTAAAATATCGAGACTTATAGATGTTTATTGTAGGGAAGTATTTAACTCATATACATATAAACATCCATAATTTCCGAAGAAAACCTTAAAACCACTTTTATATTTTAACTCTACCTTTACCATGTAGTATTTTTCTTTCATACTAAAGAAACCCCTTGTTATTTATAAACTCTGCACTTAAAAGCTAATAATGGTATTAATCAAAGGAGTAGCTATGAGTAGGCTCGCATATAAACTTGACTTTGTAAATTTCGGAGACATCTGCTCCTTGTGTATTCAAAATTGCTGTAGAAGATTTTATGCAGTGCTCCTACCAGAAGAGGAAGAGGACTTTAATGATAAGTCTTTTACTATTATAACTGAAAAAGGTCCTGTTAAATGTATTGGGTCTAAAGGCGGACAACCCTGCCCTTATCTAGATGAAAGGGGGCGCTGTACAATATATAGTAAAAGGCCGCTAGACTGTAGACTTTGGCCTATTATGATCTACTTAGACTTTAAAACACGCGAGAAAGTTATTTACCTCGACTTAGATTGTCCCGCAGTAAGAGAAGAAAAAATACCAATAAATATTGTTAAGAAAATTATAGAAACCGTAAAAACGCTCAATCTAAACGAAGAGTGGTTAGAAAAATACACTTTAGCACCGTGGCCAAACAACCTAGTTGAAATTGGAAGATTCAAGTAATCAATTAATCAATATACATAAACAATAAAATGTAAATTTGTAGGATTTGGTACGCCGGGTTATCCCCTACCTATAAGTGTATAGATATAAACAACTCAGCACACGTGTAACCTAGTATCGTGATAGTACCTGACTCGGTTATCCCGAGCCAGATACCACCACGATACCGGTTAACACGTGTACCGGGTTGTTTATATCTATACACTTATAGGCCGGGTCTAGGCCCCGGCGTACCAAATCTCTATTTTGTAAGGAGAGTGTTTAAGCCTTCTGTTTTGTATAATTAGTTTTCATTAGTCATTCTACATGTTTTTAAAGATGATATTTTTGTACACTATTTGTTCAAGTAATACATTTTAATCTGATGGTGACCGTATTATTTCACATTGTTCTCGGCTATTAATATTCCACACTATGTTATATGGTGTTACTAATAGTACTCCTCTACGTTTAGCTTCTATTTCTGCAGTTGGATGTGTGTAGAGTCCGAATATTATTAGAAGCGGTGTTCTAGTTTCTTTCAACTCCTCTAGTAGTTTAATTGTTTTCTCGTGAAAGGTCTTTACATCATTTCCGTGAATTCTAGATTTAACTTCACCAATAATTAATACTTTACCTCCATTTTTTTCATCAATACCCTCGCCAAAGAGATCTACCTCAACTATCCTCCCCTCACGTTCAAAAAAAGCCCTATTTAAATTCTCAACTTTAATACCCATATATCTGCTCAGCCAAAATGGAAGTAGCATTCTCGCTACATCTTCAACTACAAAACCAACCACATCACTGAGTTTACTTACCTCTTTTGAAAGCTCACTTAGAGATTTAGCAAGTTTATCTACTTTGTCAGCTAGCATATTTGTAGTGTCTTTTACTTCTCTTAACTCTTTACTAAACTCTTCTATCTGCCTCTTTAACCCAGCAACATCACTATTAACACTACTACGTGAAAACCTTAAAAGTGAAAGTAATGTACATCCCAATAAGACCCCGCAGAGAAATCCGTAAGTAAAAATTGATAAAAGAGCAAACCCCATAATACCTTAATAGTTGTGATGAAGTCTCGGGGAGTCCTGAGTGGTAGTATTGACTGTGAAGAGGTGGTTACACGCTGAATATTAGTTTGATAATGGAGTTAGAGACTATTCTCGCCCTTATTAAGGTGTTCATCTCACTACTGTTTTTAGCCATATTGGGCTTTGAGGATCTAAAGACACGTGAGTTAGATAGTAAAATAGTGTATTTGTACCTCTCACTTTCATCAATACTCTACGCCTTAACTTTGATCACTATTGTGAATATCGTTGAATACCTAGTTTATACAGCACTAACACTATTAGTTACCCCAGGAGTATTCTATATCCTCTACAAGTATGGAATTATCGGAGATGGCGACGTCTACGTCTCACTTGCACTAGGCCTCTCACTACATCACCCCACAGTCTATGGTGCTACATTGGTAAGATATGGTATTATTCCACCAGCACTAGTAGCTGTACTCTATGCTTCACTCATAGCACTACTCTGGTCTGTTCTTCAAGGTCTATTTAATACTCTACACTATAGAAGTCTATTAAAACAATTACCATTTAAATACAGAGCCATTATCCTATTTTTAGCAAGACCTGTAAAAGCAGGTGAGTTTTATGAGGATCCAAAATACAGACATTATTATCCTCTACAAATATTTAAGTATACTGAGCAAGGTATTCGCGAAGAATATAATTTACTAAGATTAGATGTTACCACTAGACAACATGTCGTAGAGCTTATAGAGAAGGGAGTAATTCCGAGGAACTATATATTGTGGATTACTCCAGGGTTGCCATATGTATTTTACATGCTAATCGGATTACTAATACTATTGGTTATAGGTGATAAACCACTATATTACTTACTCATAAAACTTCTCACATACAAGTAAACTTATGAAAAACCCGTTACATTTCATTAAACAACTCAGAGTAAATAGACATAGTAAACACATCTGTATATTTTTGCACTTATTCTTGAAATTTATAGAATTAAATAAATAAGAACTGATGAGAACGGGCATTTAGGGATAAGCAGGAATGTTAGACCCATAGACTTAGTTTATATTCATCGTAGAGTAGAAATTGTTTATTAAGACTATTAACATAGTGAATTTAAGAGTTTGTGTGGTGTTTTGTGATAATTAAATGCCCTTATTGTGGTTTTGAAGGGGATGCCTCTGAATTTAACTATCTTTACGAGGTTACTTTATATATTATGGATTCACATGTTGAGAGAGAAGAACGAGAAAGACCAGTATTAATCGTATGTCCTAAGTGTAAACAGGGTTTCTTCTTGGAAAATCCATATAAGAGGTTTTATGAGTATTTAGATTATAACGGCTCACGGCATAGCGTGATCAGGGGCTGATTGTGCACAATGAGGTGTATACTCCCGTGTCTACTACACCGTTAGGTACTCGTGAAGAGGAGTTTATATCATATCTCTTCATGCCATTTAATGCTCAAGTAAGAGACCCTATTTACGGCTATATTGACTATGTTAAAGAGCTTGAAGGCGCTGTAATGGACTCTTGGGTACTACAAAGACTGAGATACATATATCAGTTACAGGCAGCACATTTTGTATATCCTGGCGCATCACATACGCGATTCTCGCATTCACTTGGGGTACTGTACTCTTCATATAAATACGTCTCATTCGTGATCAGATCAGTCGCTATCATGGGGGCTCTTAGTGAAGACGTTAGAAAAATCACTATTAACAAACAAAGAGAGTTAATATTTGCAACGAGACTACTTGGACTACTACACGACATAGGACATGGACCATTTAGCCATGTTTTTGATAAATACGTATTGAGTAACGCGAATTTTCTAGGTTATGTTGTGGGAAACCACGAGATACTCAGTTATATTATATATAGGGATTATTTGAGAGATCTCATTGAGAAAGCGTTATTAGAGAATATGAATTCTCTTAGACTAGATCCAGAGTTTACTTTAGAATTACTGGATAAAGGCATTATGCCGCCTAGAGGAATGATCAAGTATACCGACCTTGTGCGGCGTGGAGTAATTAATAGTAACGAGTTTTACACTTCAGAGGGGCATGGTGGCTTAGAGTTAATAGTAAGGCTAATAGTGAGAGACTATATTTACACAAGCGATATAATGGACTACTTGAAAAGAGATAGCTATTTTACAGGAGTACCTATTGGAGAAATAAATGATGAATGGATAATGAGAAATTCATACGTAATCGAGAAAAACTCAATGCCAGTAATTGCAGTTGCAACCAAAACTCTCGATGAAATAGCTAGGTTGCTAGATGCTAGAAAAATAATGTACAAATACGTCTATTTACACCCAGTAAATGTAGCTTTCGTAGAGACTATAGGAATACTACTTCCATGTATAAAGTCTAGAATTTCAAGTGTACTAGAAAAAATGCTTGAAAATCACGAGGGACTAATAAACTACATGACGCTAACAGATAGTTCACTATATAGTGAGCTACAAAAATTATTAGTAGAAGGGTCTTCGAGCTATGAGTGCGAAGATAAAGTTCTTGCAAAAATAGCGCTTGAAAGCCTCTTCTACCATAGAAAGCCCCTTTGGAAACTTGTAAAGAGATTTACATATGATTTAAATGAAGCAAGAGTACTATTTAGTAGTATTGGAGCTCGAGTACAAGAAATCATAAAATCTGAAATTAAAGAAGAAGTTGCAAACACTCTTTCCAGTAAAGGTCTAACTGAACGAGATATTGAAGTATATATTGACAAGATCGATGTGTACCCAACTGCTGGCGGTGAAATATTAAATTCACTAGAAGTTGTTGAAGTAAAAGACGGAAAAATAATACATAAGCAGTCATATACATTTGAAGAATTCGCTAGAGAATATGGTCTCATTCCAGAAGCACTAATATCTATATATATTACTAGAGAAAAGTACAAGAAGCTAGATGAATCGAGTCTTAATAAAATAATTGAGATCTCGGGGAACATCATTGAAAGCTCTATTAGGAGAAAAAGGCGTGAAGCACCTGAAACAAGCTAGGCCTTCGAGTTTAATAAATTAGTGAGGAGAGAGTGAGAGATCTGTGAATTTTAAAATAAAAATGAGGTTTTTAAGTGGTTTTATAATGTTGATACATGGTATTGAGTTCCCTACAGAGTTCATATCATTAATAATGCAAACAATTTTACTTGTGTTTATTATTCTTTCATATATTTTAACACGAAAACTCTCTAGGAGAGGTGTTAAAGTACAGAGCACTCTTTCAGATTTTTCTACTAAGATTAAGATGATTAATGATAAAATTGAGCTTCCCGAGTACACAACTGTTGCTAAAGGAACTATGACATACACAAAAACAGTAAGCCCTATTGGAGCTGTCTATAGTAATGTGAAATGGCGTAGTAAAGAGATTGCAAGCGTATTAAATATTTCACTAAAAGATCTCTGTATACAACCACCTACTATTGTTAAATTAGGTTCTACTATGAGTGTAATAATGCCTGCTGTCAAGATCTTAGAAGGGGTGTACAAAGACATCGTCATCTCTTGTCTAAACACGGAGAATCTACATGTAAATAGGTGGCTTGAAGTAGTATATAATGAGGGTTTTGCAAGAAGCTTTTTAAATATTGGGGGTGGGCGTATTAAGACTAGGTTAGAGTGGGTTCATTATATGGTTGAATCAACCACTGGAAAAGTTAAAGCTCAAGCAGAAATTTGTTATGGCAAAAAGCCTTGTATGCCGCTAATAGAGATTAGTAAACCTGGCGCTATGGAGAAATTAATGAATTATCCTGTTGTAAAGAAAATCTTTATTGGGTATATAAATGGTGGTGATTTTGAAGGATTAGAAGAACTTGTCAAAGAGTTTCCTAGTATTTTTGGCGTAGAGAATGTTAATATTAAGTTAAGAGTTCAGAGATCACTTAGAGTTATAGCTGAGTCATCAACACCTCTTATTGCATTTTAACTCACAGGTTCTCATGGGTAATGTTTTAAAACGTTATTTTCAACTAGTATATAGATTTCTAACAGAGTTCTAAGTGGTGTAGTATTTAGTTTTGGCATAAGCACTTCATCGACTTGGAAAATACCCGCTCTCTCAGACATGTAGACATTTACACGTATAGGCTTCTTATCAGAGGGTGTGATCTCAACTTTCTTGATACTTAAGGCTGAGATGCTGTGTATTGTGACACCCCCTAACCTATAGGGTACTCGTGCACGTCCTTCAGCCATATCTAATCCATCAGCAACTTTAACACACCCAGCTTCAATTGTGAGGCATTCTACATCGTAACTTGTACAGTGTATTGAATGCATTATTTCTTGTCTAATTCTAATACGTATAGCAGGCTCTTCAATAAGCTTCTCTAGAACTCTATCAATAATGGGTTTTGCCAGTAATGCTCCAGTAGCTTCGTGCATGTGTCTATGAACGCTATTACCAATATCGTGTAGTAGACCCCCGAGAAGTGGAATAAGCCATGTATACGCTTCATTCTCTACAACACCATCTCTCATCAATGTAGATTCGACGCCTCTGCTTCTCAGCAGCTGGTAAAGGTAAAGTGCTGTGCCAGCTACTATGTGAGCGTGTACCGGGCCGTGATCGTTGTATTTAAGTCTATTTACAGCCATGATATTGGACATATACCAGAGTGTTTGAACCTCAAAATCACTTGCTATAAGCCTGTAAGCTTTAAATAGGAGTTCATTACTAGGTAAAATCGCCTCCAATAACTTAGCGTTAACAATAACCACACACAACACCCCACACAATGTTTTTAATTCTAATTGAATATTATAATTACGTCACTATAAATTTCATGGTGTATGCTTTGACTACAAATCTACTAATAGCATTTATACTTGGTATTTTACCAGTTAGTGAAATTAGAGGTGGTGTTCTCTATGTATTTGCTACTTCAAGTGACATGTATAGTGCAATTCAAGGACTAGTAACTAGTCTCCTCGGCAATCTCTTAGTGCCTTTTATTGCATATAAACTACTAGATCTCTTAGATACAGCTTTTAAATCTAAATACACGCCAAACATTATTAAGAAAATATATCTCCTCATACTAGAATATAGTAGACGTAAAACGAGAAATATTAGTGGTAAAGGCTATGCTGCATTAATAGTATTCGTAGCTATACCATTTCCAGCTACAGGTGCATGGACTGGAACACTAGTTGCATATGTTCTCGGATTCAACAGGAAGAAAGCTATTCTCGCAATAGAATTGGGGGTTCTTATAGCTACAATCATAGTCACATTTACAGTCTTCTTAGGTATAGGAGTTTTAAAACACATATTTTTACTTTAATTTATAAACTATTAAAAAGCCGTATTCCATGAAAAATTAAAACTAGAATTACGAGGTGAAGTAGAAACCATACAGACTCCTCTCTACTTGTAGAGGTAAGGCTTTTAGTATTAAACATTTATTTTTCTAGTCTTTTTGTATATGACTTTAGTTACAAAGTGATGTTGTGTGGAGTCTATAAGTAAATACAGAGAGATAGTGTTAAATGGTCCAATAGGTAGAACACTTCTCCAGCTTGGAGTGCCATTAATGATAGTTCAACTTGTAAATATATCTTACAATATTGCCGATGCTTTTTGGCTTAGTAGATATAGTAGTGTAGCTTATGCTACGCCTAGACAAGTGTGGCCTTTTTTCATGTTTATAAATGCTATAGCACAGGGAATAGCTGCCGCAAATATGGCTATTATAAGCCAATATGTAGGTGCACGAGACTATGAGAGTACTAAGAGAGTTGTTTCATATTTTATATCAACTATGTTACTTATTAATAGTTTAGCAGTATTCATCTTTTATATCACTAGGCCACTAGTATTCACATATGTTATTGCAACACCACCTGAATTATATGATTATGTAATGAACTATTCTGGCATTATATCATTAGATTTACTACTAGCAGCATTCACAACTAGTTATAATACTATCTTTCAGGCTATTGGTGACACAAAAACTCCTTCAAAAATAGGCGTAATTTCTAGTGCAATGAACGTTATTTTAGACCCTATTTTCATCTTTGGTGTTGAGATCAATGGAGTAAAAGTAATACCTACCACCGGTGTTACTGGCGCAGCACTTGCAACAGTGTTATCTAGGCTTATAGGCTTTCTAATACTATTAACAATACTCCGTAAAAAATACTGCTACATAACACCACACTTTACATTAAATATAGATAGGGAGTGGTTTAAAACAACAACTAGAGCTGGTATACCTGTTATGTTAATGATGATGAGTAATAGTTTGGCCTTTATGTTTCAGAATAGACTTATAAATGCTTTTGGCGCCTATGTAGCTGCTGCAGCGGCAATTGGTTTTCTACTCATGGACCTCGCTGACACTGCTTTATGGGGATTTACATTTGCAATATCAACTATGATTGGTCAAGCCATTGGAGCAGGACTTGAAAAAAGAGCCCGAAGTGTAGCTACTAAATCTATGCTTTACATCGGAATATCCACAATGCTTGGAACACTACTAGTACTTGCTACTAGAGGGTGGTTTATAAGCGTGTTCACCAGTGTATCAGAGATCGCGCAGGAGGCTGATCTTTTTGTTGTAACCTTTACACCAACATTAGCATTCTTCGCCGTGTTCTTTATCGGTATATCTATTGGTAGAGGTTCTGGTCACACACTCTATCCAACAATCATAGGAATTTTGAGATTATGGATTCTTAGAATAGGACTAGGTTATCTCTTAGCTTTTATACTCGATATGAAGACTCTCGGATTGTGGATTGCCATGGCCTTGAGTAATCTAATTGCGGGTTTAGCAATAATACCTTGGGCTCTAAGAGGTACGTGGACTAAACCCATAGTAAAAATACGTGTTCAAGTAGTAGAGCGTGCTATACTACGTAGTTAAACAGGTATTTTAAATTCTAATCTTACTTTACCAATTGAAGTTATAAGCTCTCCGATCTGAGTATTAGTAGTCATAGATAGATCTACTCCTTCAACAGCGCTCATAAAGCTTTTGATTTCACCAGGATTTAAGGTCTCATTTATCACTACATCTACACGTCGCAGATCTCCATTGACTAGAAAATATAATACAACACCATGAATAACTATTACTTCACTGCTGTTATTCCTCACTGTGAACTCTAGTCGACATGGCTCAGTAAAACAATCAAGAGTAGGTGAACCAATAATGATGATCTTACCTTCCTCAGCCCAAGTACTTGTTTCCCACAATGAAGACCCCTTTTCTCCCGATTGTCGTGTTATGAGATAATGCATTATTATTACACATATAACTAGTACAATTATTAATATGATTATCCAATACCTCTTATTCTTAGACTCCTCCCTGAACCTTACTCCCGTCTTATGCTTTTTACTCGAGGTTTTAATAGTCAAATTAATACCCTTAAAATAGCGTCTTCTTGATATTTACTTAGGGATATTTATCCAGAATAAAACTTAAAGAATAAAACTTAAAAATTTCTCTGCAATTTAGAGTTTTTAGCCTAAGTGCTTCGCGAAAAAGCTCTTATATACCCTATAGCGTATAGTGCTTCAAGGTGTCTATGTGTATAAAGGTGCAGATATAATCTCTGCACTACAGTTTACTAGGAGTGACATAGAGAGACTTATTAATTACGCTGAGGAAATTAGATGTATTTATGAGAGAGGTAATAGATTAAATGTGGCTAAAGGTAAAGTTATGTTTACAGCGTTCTTTGAACCAAGCACTAGGACTAGGCTGAGTTTTCAATTCGCCATGATTAAACTTGGAGGAGCAATTATAGATCTTGGACCCGAAGAAGTTACTAGTATGGCTAAAGGTGAAAGCCCCGAGGATACTCTTAGAACAGTTGATAGCTATGAACCAGACATTATTGTTGTGAGACATAAAGAGCCTGGTTTCGCCGCTAAAGCTGCACAAATATGTAAGACGCCAGTGATAAATGCAGGTGACGGATACAATGAACATCCGACACAGGCACTCCTCGACGTATATACGATGTGGAGATTTTTTGGTCATATTGACGGATTAGTAGTTGGCTTAATGGGCGATTTAAAGTATAGTAGAACTATTTCAAGTCTCTCTTATACCCTGTCAAATTTCCGAGACATATCAATATATTTCATTTCACCACGTGAACTAAAACCTAGAGAAGAAGTTTTAAAAACATTAGACCAGAGGAGAATACATTACGAGTTCTATGAGAAGCCAGAGGACATTTTAGAAAGACTAGATGTTCTCTATGTGACTAGACTTCAAAAGGAGAGAATGAGTTTAGAAGAGTATGAGAGGCTTAAAGGTAGCTACATGATAACATATGACTACCTTAAGAAATTTAAGAAAATACCGATAATACTACACCCATTACCAAGAGTTTGGGAGTTAACACCAGATGTGGATATATTGCCACAAGCATTATACTTTGAACAAGCTAAGAACGGCCTCTACATTAGAATGGCGCTTATAAGGACAATTCTAGGCGTATAGTTTCAGCACTCCGCGACACATCTTCATGACTCAGACCCAAAGGTCTTCATCACACTAGGCTGTGAGCCCATGATGTAAATATTCAAAAACATCTTTTAAACACACGTATATTACTTCTATTATTATACTAATAGTTGCTACTGAGAAATCCTCTTTAAAAATACTCCTACTTTTCTACCTGTTAATTTCCCATCTTTAACTACAACATGACCTCTCAATATAACATCTCTCACTCTTCCTTTTAATCTAAGTCCTATATATGGCGATAACTTATACTTATACTCTAGCCACTCACTTGTAACTTCAGTATAACTATTTGGATCTATTATTACTAAATCTCCACTTGAACCAGGCATTATAGTTCCCTTGTAAGGCCACAAGTTAAATAGTTTTGCTGGATTTTCAGCTAGTAATCTTGGTATATGTGTTAGCGGTAGCACTCCGCGAAACGCTAGATCCAGCATTAATGGTAATAATGTCTGTACACCTGGAAAACCAGCTGCAGCTTCCCAGATAGATTTGCTCTTTTCTTCTGGTGTATGGGGCGCGTGATCTGATCCTATGGTCTCAAAAAAGCCTGAGACAATGGCTTTTAATAGCGCTTCTCTATGTATACCTCCACGAATTGGTGGATTAACCTTAATTAATGCTTTATAGCGCTTATAGTCATTAATATCTAATAGGAAGTAGTGTGGACAGGTCTCAGCTGTAATATCGACACCCCATTCTCTAGCTAGCTTAATGGCCTCGATGGCGTCAAGTGATGAGACATGAACTATGTGTGCGTGTCCACCAGCATATTTCGTTATTGAGGCTATTTTCAAAATACTATGTACCTCTACAAGTGGTGGCCTTGCCTCAGTATGTAGCTCCGGATCAATTCTACCGGTTTTCTTAATCCTCTCTGTAAAATATTCTACAAGCTTGTAGTCTTCAGCATGAAACATAACTCTAACATTCTTCTTAGCAGACTTCTCCATAACCTCATATAGAGTACTTTCACTTGGAGGTGGGATATTACCTGTAGTTGGACCCATAAACACCTTAAAGCCAACGGCCCCAGCTTCAATCATGTCTTCGAATTCAAATATATTAGCATCGTGAATTACTCCCAAGAGAGCGAAGTCTACATAAGCTTTACTCTCAAGTAGTTTAGCCTTAGTTAAAAGTTTTTTAGAGTCTTCTACTGGAGGTAGAGTATTAGGATGTTCTATGACTGTTGTAACACCACCCTTAATAGCTGCCTTACTGCCGTGTTCAAAATCGTCTTTGTATTCTAATCCAGGCTCTCTCATATGTACGTGTTCGTCTATAACCCCGGGCAAGACATAACAATTAGATGCATCAATAACTTCTTCAACACCACTAGGACTAATACCTCTACCGATCTCTACAACAATGCCATTAAGCACTTTAATGTCCCACTTGTAGATACCAGTAGAAAGCACTATATTTCCGTTTTTAACAAGTAAATTACTCAATAAAACAACTCACCTATCGGTAAGATTTCGCCTTTTGTAGTTCTAGAGCAGTATTTAAAGTGAGAAAACTTAATAAGCTTAGCATATAACTGTAAACACGAGCTGAATACTAGTGTAACCTAGAACATTTGAGGTGTCTTTCTTTGGAAGATCCCGTGAAGATCTTGGAGAAATGGATTTCGGCCGAATCTTATATTGTCGTGGGTAAAGATATTAGCAGAGTTGATGCTTTAGACAAGATCTTTGGTAGAGCGATGTTTACTGAGGACTACTTTGTAGACTACATGATCGGTAATGCTCTTTTTATTAAACAAGTTCTAAGTACTTATCCACATGCTAAGATCAAGGGTATAGATTATAAAAAAGCACTTGAAGTACCAGGAGTAGTAAGAGTTATTACTGCTCACGATATTCCAGGTGAAAACCAAGTTGGCTATGCAATACCAGATCAACCTCTCTTAGCTGAGGGGAAGGTTAGATATCCGGGTGAAGTAATAGCCCTTATAGCTGCCGTGGATTTTGAAAAAGCTTTCAAAGCATCTGAGGAAGTCCTTGTACACTATGAGCCTTTACCCTATGTATTAGACCCACTCGAAGCTATGAGAAGAAATGATATATTAGTTCATGATGAGAGAGGTTCAAATATAGCCTTTACTACACGTGTGAGAAAGGGGAATATAGAAGAGGGTTTTAGTAAAGCACATGTAATCGTGGAAAATGAATACCGACTTCACCACCAAGAACACGCTTATTTAGAGACAGAAGCTGCTCTCGCAATACCTGAATCTGAGGGTAGAGTTACTGTTATAGGTACAATACAATATCCTCACCTCGGCCAGAGAATAGTGTCAAGAGTTCTCGGAGTACCCGCTAGTAGAGTTAAAATAGTTGCTCCATATATTGGCGGTGGTTTTGGTGGTAAAGACGATGAAGGCCCACTTGTGTGTGCTAAGGCTGCGCTTGTAGCATACTTGACTGGTAAACCTGCGTTTCTAATTTATAGTCGTGAAGACTCGATAAGAATTCACCCTAAACGCGAAGCAGCGATAATTAGGTATAAAAGTGGCGCTGATGTTAACGGTAAGCTCACAGCTATAGATGTCACAATAATACACGACACTGGTGCTTACGCTAATAGAGCACCATTTATCTTATGGAGGGCTACTATGCATGCTTCAGGGCCTTATGAAGTACCACACGCTAAAGTTGATGGTTATGCAGTATATACTAATAAAGTATATCAGGGTTCATTTAGGGGGTTTGGAAATCTCTCAATACAATTTGCTGCTGAGAGACAAATGGATCTCTTAGCTGAAAGGCTCGGATTAGATCCAGTCGAGTTTAGACTTAGAAATATATTGAAAGAAGGCTCTTACACTATAACAAATCAATTACTAGATCACTCAGTAGGCGTGGCTGAGACATTAAAGAAGGTGGCCGAGAATGCTGATTGGTGGAAGAAGCGTGAGGAATATAAAAAATTTAATAAAGCTAGTCAGAGATTTAAGAGAGGAATTGGCGTTGCTATTGGCTGGCATGGTATTAGTACTTCGAGAGCTGTACCAGACTGGTCTAACGCGTATGTAAAAGTAGAGTTAGATGGCTCAGTGGTTGTCTACACTGGAATAGTTGAAATGGGTCAAGGCTCGCCTGTTAGCTCACATGCACAGATCGTTGCAGAGGCTCTAGGAGTACCATTAGAGTTTATAAGAGTAGTGCAAGGCTCAACAGAGGCCCCAGACTCTGGCGCAACACATGCATCTAGAGGAACGGGTATAGGTGGTATAGGTGTGCTCGTGGCAGCCACTAAGATCAGGGAGAGACTTACACAATTAGCTTCAAGAATACTCAACGTGGATCCTGGCGAAATAGAGTTTAGAGATGGAAGAGTATATTGGAGGAGAAATCCTGAAATGGGATTGTCGTGGAGAGAGCTAGTAAGAGAGGCTTATGCTAGAGGTATTGAACTAAGTGCCACAGGCTACTTCTTCTTACCTAAAGGTAAATTTGATGACACAATAGGTCAGGGATTTGCGTATCCTGCTTACAGCTACATTGTTCTCATTACTGAGGTTGAAGTTGATACATGGACAGGTGATATTAGAGTTTTACGAGTATATCCGGGTTTAGCCGCTGGAAAGATCATTAATCCAAAACAGGTTGAAGGGCAAATAGAAGGTGCTGTTGTCCAGGCTATTGGCTACACTTTAATGGAGAAGCTTTACTTTGACGATAAAGGAAACATTGTTAATACAAACTTTACAGATTATGTTATACCTACAGCTAAAGATATACCAGAGATCTATAAGCCGGTATTTGTAGAAGATAAGTATAGATATGGTGCTTTTGGAGCTAAGGGTGTTGGTGAAATGGCTATGATACCTGGACCAGCTTCAATAGTTAATGCTGTAGCTTTTGCACTCGGAGTGAATATTACCTTTACACCGCTCGCGCCATGGAGTGTTCTTGAACTTATAGGCGTGTTAAAGGGCAGGTGTTCTACATGATGTATGTGATCCCTGAAGACATAGAGTTCATAGTTCCTGTAGACTTAAGAGAGGCGCTTGAACTTGTAAATAAACTTAACAATGTGAAAGCGCTTGCTGGTGGAACAGATCTTGTTGTCGATTTAAAGACAGGTAGGTTTAAGCCTAAATACGTGGTCTATATTGGTGGTTTAAAAGAGCTTAGATATATACGTGACAATAATGGTTCATTACACATAGGTGCAGTTACAACTATTCAGGAAATTTTAGATTCAAAAATAATAGCTGAGAAAGCACCACTATTGAGGGCGGCCGCTGAGAAATTCGCGTATTGGCAAATTAGAAACACTGCAACTATAGGTGGCAACCTCTGTAATGCATCACCAGCAGCAGACACAGCACCACCACTACTAGTATATGAGGCTATTATTAAAGCTGAGAGTGTGAGAGGATCAAGGCTTATTTCAATAAGAGAGTTCTTTAAGGAACCTCGACAAACCGCTCTTGAACGAGATGAGTTAGTTACAGAAATAATCGTACCGTATAAGGACTTAGAGAATTCAGGTTACTCATATTTTAAAGTTGGTAGGAGGAGGGGTTATGATATATCATTAGTTGCTGTTGCCTGTGCCGTGAAAGTTGAGGGAGGAGTTATCTCAGATGTGAGATTAGCTCTTAACTCTGTAGCTCCAATACCTGTAAGGGCTATAAATGTAGAAAAAACTCTTATTGGCAAGAAACCATCTCTTGAGATTATTGAAGAATCCTCGAAACTAGTAGTATACGACATATCTCCAATTAGCGATGTTAGAGCTCCTATTGAGTATAGACAATACATGGCTAAGCTATTGACTCGCGAAGCTCTACTTGAAGCACTTAAGAAAACAGGGGTGATGTGAAGTGAAAGTTAAGTTTATTCTTAATGGTAAGCCTGTTGAGTTAGATGTTGATCCACGGGAAACTCTAATAGACACTCTTAGGCTTAGACTTAAAGTTAAGAGTGTTAAAAGAGGTTGTGAGCGTGGTGAATGTGGTTCATGCACAGTGTTAATTAATGGTAATCCTGTTATTTCATGTATACTGCTCACTATTCAAATTAATGGTGCAGAGATCACTACAGTTGAGGGGCTTGTAGGAGATATACTCCTCGAGAAATTAGCTAAGAACTTTATTGATAATGGTGCAATACAGTGTGGTTTTTGCACACCTGGGATTTTATTAACAGCATATGCTGGAATTAAGCAGGGTAAAATTAAGAAAAGTGAAGACGTTAAGGAATATGTTAACAACCTCTGTAGGTGTACTGGGTACGTGAAGATTATTGAGGCTATTGCTAAGACTGCCGATGAGGTGTGGGGTCATGAGCGTTGAATTTATGTTTATTGGTAAGAGAACTCCGCGTAAAGATGCAGAGGCAAAAGTTACTGGTATGTTAAAATATACTTATGATCTTGAAGTACCTGGTATGCTAATTGGGAGAATTGTGAGAAGCCCCTATGCGTTTGCCGATATACGTAGAATCGATGTATCTGAAGCTGTGAAAATGGGAGCTATAGTTGTAACGCCAAGTGATATTCCACAAAAACCCTATAATCCGAGGCTTGTAAGTATAAATGAAGTGACATTTAAAGATACATACATTCTTACATATAAGCCTAGATACCTAGGCGAGCCGGTAGCTGCTGTGGCTGCATCAAGCGAGGAACTTGCACAGAAAGCCGCTGAATGTGTGAAAATAGAATTTGAAAAGATATATAAACCTATTTTAGACCCATTAGAAGCAATGAAGCCCGAGTCTCCTAGAATACATGAAAAGATCATGAAGGGCGATAAGTGGATTGAAGTAGAGAATAATATTGCAGCACGTTTAGATTATGATGAAGGTGATGTTAATAGAGGGTTTGAAGAAGCCGATGTGATTGTTGAGAGGACTTTTAAGACTGGTAAGAGATATCATATGCAATTAGAGCCAAAAGCTGTTCTTGTAGTTCTAGAGCCCGGCGGCAAACTCACAATATACACTACTACGCAAACGATACATAATACACGTATACTTATAAGTCAACTCTTTGATATACCGGAGAGCAGAATTAATGTTGTTAGAGTTCCTATCGGTGGATCTTTTGGATCAAGTATACAAACAAATTACTTAGTGCCAATAGCAGTAGCACTTGCTTTAAAGGCTAAGAAACCCGTTAAAATAGCCTATACGAGAGAAGAAGACATACTTGACCACTCAAACTTCGTTTTCCACTTTAAAATAAAAATTGGCGCTAAGAAAAATGGGGTGTTCGCAGCAGCGGAGTTTATTAATATACTTGATGTGGGTGCTCACCAAGTACAGCCATATCCATTACTAGGCACGAGTCTAGGCTGGTTTATCTCGATGTATAAGTGGAAGAATATTAGATACCGTGGAATAGCAGTCTATACAAATAAGGTTCCAGGCTGTGCTTTAAGGGGTTATGGAGCACCTGAGGTCCAGTGGGCGGTAGAGACCCTTGTAGATGAAATTGCCGAGAAGCTCGGCATAGATCCCATTGACTTAAGACTCAAAAACTACGTGGGTAAAGGAGAGATTTTCTGGGGTCAAGGCCCTACTGTGAAATCTATAATTAAATCTGATGGTGTGCCAGAGTTGTTGTTAAAAGGTAAAGAGATCATTCGGTGGAGTGAGCGTGGGCATCCAAGTGAGAAGAAAGGTAGATTTAGACGTGGTATAGGTGTTGGAAGAGGTTTTCATACATCTGGTGCAGGTGGACCAATTAGTGGCGAGGTTATAGATTACACTGGCTGTATACTTAAATTAAACGAAGATGGAACACTTGATTATATAACAGCACTCCAAGATCACGGCGGAGGTACGTTGGACGCACACGTGAAAATTATTGCTGAAGAGCTCGGAATCCCACCGGAATTAGTAAATATAGCAACAGCAAGTACTGAGACAACTCCATACGATGTTTGTACACATGCTTCACGTGGAACATATGTAGGTGGTGAGTGTGCTAGGCGAGCTGCACAAATAGTCAAGCAGAAAATACTAGAAGCTGCAATTAGGATCATAGGTAGAGTTGTAAATCCAGAGGCTCTTAGAATAGGCTATGATAAAGAGCTTAAACAAGCTGTTGTCTATGTTGAGGGCACAGATATAAAGTTAACTCTTGCCGAGATCGCGAGGACTTCTTGGCAGAGAAATTGGGGTACTATAGGTGCATTTGTATCTTATAGAGCTACGTCAGCACCACCGAGTTTTACAGTTTACTATGTAGAGGTTGAAGTTGACACTTGGACTGGTAAGGTGAAACCAATACGCGTGGTGGCAGGCGCTGATGTAGGAACACCGATAAATCCTGACATGGTAGAAGGCCAGCTTCACGGTGGATTTGTCATGGCGTGGGGTATGGCGTTTACGGAGAACACAGCTTATGATCCCTTAACAGGCGAGATCATGGGCAGGGGGCTAATAACCGACTATAAAATACCAACTGCTGCAGATGTCCCAACACCCGAGGAATTTACAGTTATTATTGCTAAAACATATGAACCCACAGGTCCTTTTGGAGCTAAAGGTCTCGGTGAAGCTGCTATGAATCCCGCTGTTGCGGCAATATTAAATGCCGTTTATAATGCTATTGGTATTCGCTTTTACGAGCTTCCTGTAACTCCAGATAAGATTATTGAAGCACTCAAAGAGAAAGGTGAACTTGAATGGTAATCGAAATACCATTAGTAAATATAACAGCGAGAAACACTCATATTATACCTTTCGAATTCGAGTACTATGAGCCTAGAAGCCTAGAAGAAGCCTTAGAACTACTCGCTAAGTTTAAGGGAGAGGCAAAAATACTTGCCGGCGGAACAGATTTACTAGTTAAAATGAAGACTAGAATAATAGAACCAAAGGTAATAGTGAATATTAAGAGGATCCAGGGACTACGTTACATTATAGAAGAAAATGAACACATTAGAATAGGGGCTTTAACAACTCTTCGTGATATTGAGAAATCAGCGATCGTTGAGAAAAACCTCCCAGCACTACATGACGCTGTTAAAGTTATGGGGAGTATACAGATAAGAAACATGGCTACACTAGTTGGAAATCTCTGTAATGCATCACCAGCGGCAGACACAGCACCACCACTACTAGTATATAATACAAGAGTAGTCGCCATGAGCACTCGTGGCAAGAGATTTATTCCGCTAGAAGAATTCTTTAAAGGGCCTGGTATAACTGCCCTCGAGCCTGATGAAATGCTAGTAGAAGTTATTGTTAAGAAAAATAATAAGGGTTCTTCAGCTTTTGAGAAAGTTTCGAGAGTAGCAGTAGACCTTGCAATAGCAAGTGCCGCCGTATACGCCGAGATCAGTAGTGACGGTGTAATTGAAGATTTGAGAGTAGCAGTGGGCTCTGTAGCACCAAAACCTATTAGAACTAGGATTTTAGAGGAGAGAATTAAAGGTTTGCGTTTAGGATCAGAGGAGTTAAAGAAGGCTATTTACGAGATAGATCGTGAGATCTCTCCTATAACAGATGTTAGATCAACTGCTGAATATAGAAGACATATAGTTAAAGTCTTAGTATGGAATGCTATTGAGCGCGTTTATAAGAGAATTAGAGGAGAGTGTGTATAAATATGGTTAAAGTAGCGTTTAAGGTTAATGGAGAACACATAGAACTAGATGTTTCACCAAGAGAGCTATTAATAAATACTCTTAGAAGTAAACTTGGGTTGACAAGTGTAAAATATGGTTGTGGTATTGGTGAGTGTGGAGCATGTACAGTGCTAGTTAATGGTGAACCAGTTTTAGCCTGTTTAACTCTCACAGTTGATGTTAATAGTAAAGACATAATAACTCTTGAAGGCTTATCGAAAAATGGTCTTACAGATATTCAAAGAGCATTCATAGAAGAAGGAGCTATACAATGTGGTTACTGTACACCAGGATTTATAATTATGGCTGAATACATGCTGAGAGAAGTACCTAATCCAACAATAAGTGATGTAAAAGAATACTTGAAAGGAAACTTATGTAGGTGTACTGGTTATATAAACATATTCAGAGCTGTTCTAAAAGCTGCTAAATCCAGGGTGAGTAGATGAAAATCCTCGTAAAATATTCCGGGATCCTCTCAGAAATTCTCGGAGTGTACTCTGAGATCTTAGAAGTGCCTGAGACTACAACAATTAAGGAATTACTTAGTTTATTAATAAAACAACATGAAAGACTACGTAGAATTATAGAGACGATTCCTGTTATACAAGTATATATTAATGGTAAAGAAGTACCATTCTACTCCAAGAACACTCAACTTAAAAACCATGATGAGATCACATTCTCATTACCATTATTTGAGGGAGGTTAAGATAATACCCTAACTTAGAACATTTCTTAGAAAACCCTGTGTAACAGTAAATGACGCTCTTTACTCTCACTGAGGGGTGCTAGCGAGTCTCTTAAAATTAGAAGATTTGAGACTAGAGATATTGTTAAGAGACTTGGTGTAATTCCACCTGATAGGGGTTCAGCTCTCATATAAGTTTATATAACTTGGTGTCATCGCATCATTTCTGTTCCCCTGCATCGCTTCTTGGGTCTGCATCTGCCTTGGTGGCGTTCAGGGCCACCCCCAAGACCCCACATCTTGAGCACTTAGACACATACTTCCTGTAGAGGTTTAATGTTGCAGTAACATCTCTATCGCCTATGAAGCCGCATTTCCTACACCTCAGTACTCTATACCCATCCTCAAATAGCTTGCCACCACACTTAGGGTATTTTGAAGAGGTTCCCCTAGGGTTAACTTTAACTACCTCAAGATCCCTCTCCCCTGCCTCATAATCTACGCAGAACTGTATTCTACGATAGAACCACAGTCCAAGTTTCTTATTGAACTCCTTTCCCCTCCTATTGTTCTCCCTCAGTTCATCTAGGTCTTCGAGGACTACTCCTGAGCGATGCTTGAGTGCTAGCTCTGCCACTAAGTCCCCTATTTTTGTAAGAGTAATCCCACGAAATATTCCTTATCCTCTCACCATGTCTCTCAATGGCTTTTCTAACACCCTTAATAAACCTCCACGACCTCGGGTAACTCTTCTGAATCCTCTCAATCCAGATCTTGTGAGTCAAGATCTCCCTGTGAGGTGCCTTAAACCTCTTCAACCTGAGTAGTCTACCATTAAGGGTGAATATTGCCAGCGTTACATTATCGAAGTTTAGGTCAATGGACATAATTGTTCTAGGCTTCACAGTTTTAACAGTTCTTTTAAAGTATACTGAGACACAGAATCCGCTTTCATCATATTTCACTACTAGCTCGTAATTTCCCCAGTCCTTATACTTCTCAATCCTCTCCCTAGGCGCTACAAGCTTCAATCTAGCCTCGTAACCGCTGTGTAGCTTTAGTGTTAATGTCATGTTGTCTAAGTCTAACCTGTAGTCGTACTTGTCTACCCTAGCACTTAGTTTTCTGAGGATTGGTTTTCTCTCATTCTTATACTTAGCTGATTTTACTACACTCTTTGCTGTTGGTGATAACATGGCCAAGTTCATTTACGCTAAGTGCTCTGTGATAAAGTTTAGAGGTGGGACAGTAGTCTTATACCCACTAGCAAAATACCAAGCTGAAATAAAACCACTACACGGTAAAAGAATACACGTAGTAATAATAGCAGAAGAATAAAATCAAAACACATAAACCTACATGAAGCTCGAAACAGCTGTGTGAGGCTATTTATAAATAATCATCCTATAGCTAATCCAGTAGCCGTATTTAATCTATTAAATGTTCTCAGCGAGTAATTCACTAGTACACTCCATGAAGTGAACACGGCTATATATTGGTTTTTATAAAGATTTTGTTATATCTATAAGTAAAACCTCTATATTACATTGTTTTTTAACTCTCTTACAAGCATATCAGAGTTCTTCGCAATACCACAGGGTGTTAATGGTGTAATAGAGATCATTGCAATTCTCATAAGCACCACCAGTAATGAAACATACTCAGATCGCTCTTTAAGGCATATTTTAAACTAAGAAACACATACCGAAATTAAGGGTGTTACTCTTAATGCGCGTTATTGTAGGCTCTGATGACACCTATCCATGTGCATTAGAAGCTGCCTCATACCTAGAGAAAAAGGGCTTTTATGTAATTAAGGCAGGCTCTATTAAGACTGGGAAACCTGAACCATGGCCTGATGTAGCACTAGAAGTTGCATTAGCTGTCTCACGTGGTGAAGCTCGATTCGGAGTATTAATATGTTATACGGGGACTGGTGTATCAATAGTTGCTAATAAGATCCCGGGTGTGCGCGCCGCCCTCTGCAATGACCCTGAAACTGCGCGTGGAGCAAGACTCTGGAATGATGCAAATATACTCACCATGAGCGGTAGACTTGTAACAAATATACTTGCACGGGAAATAATAGACGCTTGGCTATCCATTGAAAAACCAGACCCCGGCGAAGAACATAACATATCAAAACTAAAAGAAATAGATAACAAGTATAGATGTAAAGAAAATAAATAAAGAAAGCCTGTGGCTGATCTATAATTACTTGTAATTAACTGTGAATAGGTATGATTGGCTGGATTTGGTTTATTGACTTCTCTACGTGTACATAATTGTGGATGATGAGTTTTGGGTTTTGAGTTATTGTCTTTAATGCAGATGAGGGGCTTGGGGGTTATGTGGAGCCCTGATAGCCCGGGCAATGATGCAGTGAAAACCCGAACAAAGCCCGGGAACCCCGAGGCGAGAACAAATAATTGTCTCGGGGAAACCCTAAATAAAATAGTACCGGAAGCACCCGTTCCATGTTCACATAGCTCCGAGCTATGGAGCTTTCACATGGGTTTCAGGGAGCTCTGACCAATATTATTTAAGCGTTTTTCGACATCTCTACCTAGCTGTTAATTACTAATTTCACTATAATACTACTCCAATGCCATAGCATTGTTACCTTCGAACTCTGCAATAAGCTCGGCGAGCGTGTCATTAGCGAAAAACAATAGTTTACACTAATAGTAATTGTAAAGATTCTATGAGTTTTGAGTTACCATATGCATATAGAAGAAGAGATATCAGAGCTACTAGCTCTAGGAGTATACTTGTAATGTTGAGTACTTTGAGCACGCTGTAGGCTACTAATGTTATTGTGCTTAAAGAAACAGAAATCACTCCTAAGTGATTAAGTCTATTAATTAGAGTTCTAAGAGCTACTAGCTCAATAAGTATTATAATTAAAAAGAATAATGTAGCTACTAACACTGCTACATTTAATTCAAAAAGCAACTGTTTAATTTCACTATAGATCCAGCCAGGTCTCATCCATAAATAGTAAAATCTATCCCACGGCTTAATAAAGAAGAGATCTCTACTAGCAATAGTTTTATATACAATACTATATATTATTGGGGCCATATAAACAGCGTAAACTATTACACTCACAAATACTATAATTCCTAATAAAAGCGCTCTAGTATATTTTCTAATAACTATAAACCGCTCCAACATAGATAGAGGTTGTAATCCCATGAATTTAGAGATGACGATAACTAGGAAAACAATTACTAATGTTATAATTAGTAGTATAGATCTAAGTGTAAATGCCCACGAAGCCCCTGTAATAAACTCGCGAGCAGGCACCTCAATTATATCGAGTACCCACAACAAGTAAATTGTTGTAAGAATATAGGCGATAAAATAAAGTAATATCGCTACTAATAATCCATAAAAACCAGCTTTTATAGTAATATTTAACCTACTATAAGCTTTAGATTTATCCAAAAGCCAATCAACCCAATTGAGTTCTATGGTAATTTTGTGTCTAAAGAGGTAAAATACCCCCTATAATAGTAAAGCTATATGTATTACCTTATAGATAATTATAAAGCCTAGGTAGATAGATGGGTGAACATGGTTTTGAGAATTAGAATATGTGTTGTCTCCATACTATTTTCAGTATTAATGCTTTTGATAATGTCTAGTGTAGACGTAAGTGGTGTTGCTGAGAAGGGCTCTGTTTTAGTTGATCTTGAGGTTAATATTGATGGTGGTACAGTAGCCTATATTGAGAGAGTTGTTTCTCACTATCAGGGAAGAGCATTTATATTTAGAGTTAATAGTTATGGTGGATACTTAGCAGCTGCTGATAAAATTGTGAACATTATTTTAGAGAAAAATATCGAGTGTTATACATGGATTCCTCAAGGTGGTTTTGCTGTTTCAGCTGCTGCGTTTATTTCTCTAGCTTGTAGGAGAATATATATGGGTCCTGGAGCTGTTATTGGCGGAATTTCACCAATACCGGCAGAGCCTAAAACTGTAGAATATGTTAAGGCGAGAGTATCCTCTCTACTTGAGAAAATGGGTGTAAAAAATGCCTCTAAGATAGCCGAAGATCTAGTTGTTTACGCTAAAACCTATACTGCTAGTGAAGCTAGCAAAATAGGTTTAGCTATTGAAGTTGAATCTCTAGATGAAGCATTAAGATCCATTGATTTACAAGTAGAAACTAGAGAAGAACCTTCAATGTGGGAGAAGTTGTTATCTGTGCTTTCAAATCCACTGGTCTCAGAAATTATGCTTTTAGCAGGCATAATATTAATTCTAGTTGAAATATTTACGACGGGCTTCCAAGGTTATGGGATAGCAGGAGCCATAATGATCATCTTAGCCCTATACTCTATGGCTCTACTACCAGTTGAAATATTACACTTAGTACTAGTGTTATCAGGTGGAGTTCTACTAGGTATAGAGATCTTTACGCCCGGCTTTGGCGTCTTCGGAATAATAGGCATTGCTCTAGTGGCTATTGGACTAGCATTAACACTATCAACAACGCCACCTCAAGCATTAACATCACCAATATATGCAACTATTAGTGGCTTATTAGCAATTACAGGACTCTTTCTCTACATAGCATATAGTGCTGTAAAAACAACTAGGATTAAAAGAAAAAGTCGTGAAGAGATCCTCAAGAGCACTGTGGGATATGCAAAGACAGATGTCAAGGAGACAGAGCCCGGAGTAGTCTACGTTGCAGGAGAAGATTGGACGGCATACTCAGTAAAAGGTATTATACCACAAGGAAGTAAAGTGAGAGTTGTACGAGTAAATGGATTAAAACTATATGTAGAGAAGATAGATTAGCTTAAATCGAATAGAAACATTTATTAGTTTCCACATGTCTCTACACTAATACAAGTAGGTGTAAGTATTGTTCATAGACCCTATAACTCTAATTATAGTAATTATATTTCTAATAATAATACTGGGAATTGTAATAAGCCACATTAAAGTCATACCAGAATACAAAAGACTAGTGGTTTTTAGACTTGGTAAACTCATGGCTATTAAAGGGCCTGGATTAGTTTTCCTAGTGCCAATAATTGATAGGGGTGTTGAAGTAGATCTTAGAGAATTTGTCCTCGACATACCACCACAGACCTGTATAACTAAAGATAATGCACCTGTAGATGTTGACTTATTAATCTACATGAAGATCTTTGATCCACAACTGGCAGTTACATCTGTTCAAAACTATATTACAGCTGCCACTGGTATAGCTATGACGACTTTAAGAGCTATTGTAGGTGACATGGTTCTCGATGATGTATTAGCTAAAAGAGAATATATGAATTCCGCACTAAGAGCTAAATTAGACGAAATAACTGATAGATGGGGTATTAAGGTCACCAGTGTAGAGATCAAGGAAATAAAACCTCCAAGAGAAGTCCAAGAGGCTATGATAAAACAAATGGCTGCCGAGAGGACAAAGAGAGCTATGATACTAGAAGCTGAGGGTAAGAGAACATCTGCTATATTAGAAGCTGAAGGTCACAGAGAGGCGCTTATAAAGAAGGGTGAGGGTGAAAAACAATATGAGATATTAGTAGCTGAGGGTAAAGCTAGAGCATTAGAACTAATACAAGAAGCAGCCGGTAAGTTAGGTCCTAATGCATTACTACTTCAATACTTCGACGCTCTTAAATCAATAGCACAATCACCTGCAACTAAAATCGTAGTCCCATTAGAACTACTAACAGGGTTTTCAAAAATACTAAGCACAATAACACCTAGCAGAAGTGAAAGCGAGAAATAGTGTTTTCCTATTTTCATATTTTACCTTGCAATGATATTTTTACCAGTCACATGTTGAGCTTTTTCTAACAATATTTGTTTTTAACTTGAATAGATCGTTAGAGGATAATAGGTATTACTTAGAGACACGCGTTTTACTACCTCTTATTACCTCTCTTTACTTCTCTACCAGCGGAATAGCCCTAAAGATTCTAACGCCAACCTTCTCTCCAATGGTTAGTGAAGATTGAATACTCCTAGCAACGATCAATCCCACATCTGTGTTAACTAAGAATTTCTCGATACCATTAAATCTAACTTTATTTACAATTCTTCCTTGTATCTTACCATGTTGGTCTATCCAAGCACTATCTGGAGGAATATAGACTCTCTTAACATTAAAATCTTCCTCTACACATAGATAGAGAGGAATGCTTTGTTCTCCTACGATGACGTTACAGCGAACTCGATCAACTTCATCAACTTCAATCACACTCCCAAGCCATGCTAAAGCTTCTGGTTCTAGCAGTGAGGAGTCTAGTTTTCCAGGTGAGTTACTATAAAGCACTCTTCCACTCCATAAGAAGACTAGTTTATCAGCTCTGCTCATAGCCCAGTCTAAATCATGTGTAACTACTATGACTGTTAAATCAAGCTCTCTAGCTATCTTCAACGTCTCCTCGTATATGTTAACTCTCAAGTTTACATCTAAATATGACTCAAGTTCATCTAGTAGGAGCGGGTTACCTTCACATACTAAAGCCCTTGCAATAGCAACTCTCTTTGCTTCTCCACTACTAAGTTGAGCCGGATACCTCTCAGAGAGGTGTCTTATAGATAATTTCTCTAAAGCCCATTTAACTCTTTCATTAATTAAACTCTTATTAGCTTTTCTTACTTCTAAGCAAAAAGCTACATTATCCCAGACTTTCATATGTGAAAACAAGGAGCTTTTTTGAGGTATATATAAAACATTTCTCTTATAGGGAGGTAAGTTATTTACATTTTTACCATTAAAAAAGACGTCTCCTTCATAGGGAACTAAACCCGCTATTACTTTAAGGAGAGTAGTTTTACCAGAGCCGTTAGGGCCTATTATCACCGAAAGTTCTTTCGGAGAAAACTCCACTGTAACATCGTGGAGAGCGTAGTTCTTGACATTTTTTAGTAAAACTCTTACCAATATACTTCACCAATCCACTTCGAAGCAATCTTCTTCTCTAACACATCTATTAGCTCAATAATACTTACCATGATCAGTGATAATATCATTATAGTCGCTAATATGTGTTGAACGTCAATAGTCACATAATACATGAGTAAGAGATAACCTAAACCAGATGAAAGAGCAACCATTTCGACTACAATTGTTGTTTTAAAGACCATTATAGCCTCAGTCTTTATTATTGGGAGAGTTTTAAGAATAGCCATAGGCATAATAACTTTTCTAAGAACAATCCACGGGTCAGCGCCTAAAGTTAATGCCACTTCTACTTGATCTAAATCTATTGTTCTACTTGAGTTTAAAATACCATATAATATTGGTGGAAAACTACAAATAAAAGTAGCTGCTAGAGATAATTTAAATGAGTCTAAGCCGACCCATAAGATTAATAGTGGGACCCATACTACTGAGGGTGTCACGAAGAGAATTGTAGCTATTGGTTGTATATATTCAACTAGTTTTAACCCGACAAGAACAAATCCTAGAACTATGCCTGCAATGGTTCCTATAATAAAACCTAACCCAGCTCTAATTAACGTGATAATCGCGTTTTCGATAACACTATGTAAATACTCAATATCTATAAAAGACTCTGCCACGTAGCTAAATGGTGGAAAAATATATTTTGGATAAATGTTGACTCTACCTAACAACTCCCATAGTAGTAAGAGTACGGATATAGACAGAATAACCTTTTTTATTTTCAATACATTTACACCTTTATTACAAGAGTGTTAGCATCATATCTCTTTTTGATCACTCCCTTGGAGTAAGCAAAATCAATATACTCTTGAATTTGTTGTATATCTATCTCAGTGCTCCACTCTATACTTTGAATAGCCTTTGTAGCAATAACCTCACTTATCCCCAGCCATTTAGCTACGATCTTAGTAGCGTATGATGTATTTTTACGGATTACTTGTATTTCGTTCTCAATAAGTTTCACTATTTGTTTAATAACGTCTGGATTTTTCTCATAGTATTCTTCCACGACAAAAATGTAACTACCTGGCATATTAGGCCATACATCATTACTTTCAATCAGTATCTTTAAGCCTAATGATTCAGCTACCTCTGGATAAGGTTTCGGCAATATGGCAGCCACTATAGATCTCTTGATGAGACCTGCTAATATTTCTTGTGGTGGTAAAGATTTTATCTCAGAAAAGCTCACATTGTATTTATCTTGTATTTTAAGTGCTAGAAAATATGTTTGTGTCCCAGGACCGAGTGTGTAGACTACTTGGCCATTGAGGTCTTTTAAATCCTTGATCTTATCTGGGTCAACTACAAGCGCAAAGCCACCATTATGTATTTTACCAATAATCTTAACTGGAATCCCCTTATCTATCATCATTATTATGGGTCCCAGGCATGCTTGTCCAGCAACTATGTCTCCCCTAGCAACAGCTGCTGCTAACTCCATACCTGTTCTAAAAAGCAATAAGTTAGTAACGTTAATACCATTCTCTCTAAGACTTCCCTTTTCAAGTAGTATGTAAAAGGGTGTTGCATGAGCATTAAACTCTACCCCTAGAGAGATCGTGTTTGTGCTTATAGTTAACCTCTTTGCATAGTCATAGCATAGCATTCCTAAAACTAACATGGTGACCGAAATCACTATTATGAGAACTATAATTCTTCTCTTCAATGTTTAAACACTCCTCTTGGCGAATATTTATTTACAAAGGAGCTTGTAAGACCTCCTTCTCCAAGGGATATGAGGAATTCCCTTGGTATTTTTACGCCGCTAGCAATCCATGGAAGAACTACATCTAATATGTTCTCTTCTGGATAATGTATTATTCCACTAGAAACACCGACAATTGCTTTACCACCCTTATAAGCCACCATACTCATAGTCGTGGGCTTTATAGGTATACCGTAAATGACTACTTCATCAGCTATACTCGCTATTGCACTTGGAGTTTTATCTGTAGGGTCTACACTCATACCACCTGTTACTATGACAGCATCGTGTTCTAGGAGAAGTGCAAGAATTTTTCCAGAGATCTCCTCAAGATCGTCTCTAGCATACTCGATTCTTCCAGGAATACACTCATATTCACTGATCTTTTTAAGCACAATAGGCCCCGCTAGATCTCTCCTCATACCTTCCACAATTTCTGTTCCAGTTACAACAACACCTATTTTCGGGTGCTTATGTTCAATAACTCTAATTATTGGTCTATACTCTACTAATTTTCTCTCAAAGACCTCAAAGAACTCTACTGAGACGTCTAGTGGGATCAAATCTACAATTCCGATAAGATCTCCCCTTCTAATATAACTACCAGTCTTTCTAGTTACGAGTACGAAGACTCCGGTAGAATTAATTTCTTTGAGAACTGTTCCATTAACTAATAATAACCCACTCTTTTCAGCAATTAAAAGAGCCTTACCCTCCTCACCTAGTTCTATTCTAATATTTTCACCTGCTACGATATGTGCAAACTTCTCTACAGCCTCTACTTCGTGTAGAAAACCAGGTCTAGACCAAGTCTCATCATAAACGTAAACATAGTAATGACCACAATTCTTTAAAATGTCTACATCACTAAATGTAACAATCTCACCACGACGCTTAATGGCACCCTTAAATCCATGCTGTATACAAGTATAATCATGAAGTAATTTGAGACCTATAGCGTCTTCTACGCGCACAGTTCTAATCATCTAACGTCCACCAATTTATTGACACTTCTATGTTTCCTTTTAAATACTTGACCATAAATTTATAGACAAAACCAAACAGGTATATTGGGGAAGAGGACTTACTGATTAAGAGCTCACTAGGCTATAAGACCTTTCTTCTCACATTATTTTCCACTATATAGATATTCTTGGACATAATGGATCTCCAGCATTGAGATCGTGTTTTAAAATATATGCTCTTGCATAACACCCACCTCTACAACCCTGGAGAATTGGGCACTTTAAACAGACTCCTGGTAATTTGGGAGGTGTATTTACAACTCTAACAAGCTGGTGTTTTCTATATTCTTCAAAAGCCTCTATTACGCTTTTATCCCTCACATTAGTGATCTTAAAGTCTAATATATCGCAGAGAAGAACATTACCTTCAGGATCTATGTCCATACCGCTCATTTCACGACAAAACCAAAATCCAATATCCTTTTTCAAGAGTGGGGCCCATGGTGTACACCAAGCTGAGAGTCTTAATCCATATTCACGTGCTCTTATCCAAGCGTTTTCAATAGCTTCAAGGTATTCGCCTGCAGATACGTATATGCGTGTTTGTAATGCTTTACCTGATGGCATTACTGGTAGTAGTGCTAATTCATTAATATCAATACTGACAACATAATCTATTATTTCATGAACTCTTTTATAGTTTATCCTATTCACAGTAGCTACTATTGAAATATCGCTGAGTTTCTTCCTTAAAACCTCTATACCCCTATTAGCGAGGTCATAAGATCCATGGCCTCTAATCTTGTCATGAACTTCTCGCGGACCCTCAATAGTAGCAAATATGTGAGTATCAGTCTTATAGAGTAATTCTACGATATTATCGCGTACTAGAGTAGCATTTGTGACAATACTCTTTTCAACATTATATTCATGAAGCATTAAGAGTACTTGTGGTAGATGTGAGTGTATTAATGGTTCTCCCCCTGTAAGATTCACATATTTAATCCCATTCTCACCAATGTCTTTAGCTAATTTCAACTTCTCCTGTAAGCTGAGTTCTCGTAAACCCCTAAATCTATACGTATAACAATGTAAACAATCTAGGTTACAAGTTGCTGTAAAAATCCATATAATGTACTCTGGTTTAACCATACATAAACCACATAAATATTCTTATTTTAAATTTTAAATAGTTTAATTAGTAGGATGTAAAGTGCTTCTTAAATTTACTATATAGGTGCTCCTTCAATCATGACTCTCTTACTCTCTTTCTTAGTAAGTAGATAGTTTAAGAAGCCCCCAATATTCTCTAAAATGTATTTTTCAATATAATCTATGAGCTCACTCTCTGTTAAGTGTATTCCGTGAGATAGGAGTTCTCTTAATAATTTATCGATTAAAACCCTACTTCTATCGCCCTCCTCTACTGGGAATTTAGCATACTTTACTAAGTGTTCAACTATGTTTTCAAGACATTTTTCACAGCCTATTTGTATGCCTTCAAGTACAATTACACCTTCATTTTCAAGAAACCTCCTCGTGTTACTTGGAAGTATCGGTTTAGAAACCAAGAAAAATTCCTCCGGCTTATATACGCTCTTATAGAACAATACTAATTGAACCTCTGTAACTCTAACACCACGCCTCTTACCTTCAACAATTTCTCTGAGAACATCACTATTAACACCGAGAACATCTGCTAAACCACTCCATAAACCTGAAAGCCATCGTTTAAACCATTCATCAAAAGTAAATGTTGATACAAGAGGACCTTTTAATTCGCGTGCCCTGATATACCAGTCATTCTGTTCTTTACATTCAATTATCACTTGTGGTCTTAATATCGGTAAATCAGGGTTATTGAGATCAACTATATTAGTTATGAGCCCAGAATACACCATTATATCTGGTCTTAAAGTAGTATAAAGTCTCCACACTGTCTTTAGGTCTTTAAAATCCCTCCAGCCAATCGGGCGCGGTGCTTCGAGAAAGAGGCTTAAAGATCCTCTTCCAGGAATACTCACAGCGAAATTTGGCGGTAAAATACCCGCTTTCTGTTTACCAGCTCTATCAAAGTGTACATAGCCATGCTCAGGGTATATTAATTTACCGCCGAGTTTACCGAAACCACGTAGTAGAGAGGTCAAAACCCACACCTCGTAGAGGGTTCTCATATTAGTATTTAAACTAGAAGTTACAGCAGCCTTAGCCTTAGACGCATAGTCTTCAAGACTAAGTTTGCCTCTCAATAGATCATAGAGGTATAGTGTAAGCTTCTTTTTTAAGTGCTCTACCGGGTTTTTCACAAAACTACTCATTTCCCTTGAGAGAAGCCAACCTCTACCACTAACAGAACTCACAGCACTATCTAAGAACTTAATAAGTAGATTCACATCTCTACGAGCCTCATCGAGAACACCACTCTCAGCATAAGCATAAACAGTGCATTGTCTAAAAGTATCGAGGTATTCTTCGCAATGGGGACTTATTAGCTTTATTCTCCTACCTGGAAGGGTCTTTACACATTTTTTAACGTCTTCTAATACATTTAAACACTTAGTCAAATTTAAAATAACAGATCTACTCACGAATAAACACTCTTAACTCTAGCTCTAAAATATTTCTAACTAAAGAGTAATTAATATCTTAACCTAAACTAATACTCAGTATATCCAATTATACAATATCTTAAGACTGAGCAACTACTTCTTAACCCAAATATTTTACCACCATAAATTCATGTTAAATATAAATATACATATATATTGAGGTTTATGGTCATTATGGGGATAGTGTTTGGCAATGATCCATTAACAAGATCTAGTTGTAGCATCTAAGACCCAATTTAATAATGTCCCTGAGCTCTATGAGTAATGTTCTTTCGAATAATGATTATAAAAATTAAAATCCACGATGTAACATAAAAATAGTTACTGAAAACTACATAAGTAGGGGGAGCATCTTATTGCCACATATAGATAGAAGAATTTACGAGCACCCCATAATAACTTTTAACCGTGGAAAAAGAGTGATATTTTATTTTGAAGGACATCCTATCGAGGCTTATGAGGGGGAGAGCGTAGCTGTAGCATTGTATGCTCTTGGTGTAGATGTCTTTAGTTGGAGTCCTAAATTTAGTAGACCTCGCGGACCTTTTTGCATGATTGGTAAGTGTAGTAGTTGTTTCATGACTATTAATGGCGTTCCAAACATTAAAGCTTGTAAATATCCAGTGCAAGAAGGCTTAGTAGTTGAGAGACAACGTAGCTGGGGTTTACTTGCAAAAAGTAGTATTTTAGAGGATTATAAGCCTGCTTCTAGCGAGAAGATTGAGACAGACGTTTTAGTTATTGGTGGGGGTCCAGCAGGTCTCATCGCCGCGTTAACAGCTGCTAATTATGATTTAAATGTAGTGATAGTTGACGAGCACTTTAAGCTTGGTGGGCAACTTCTTAAACAAACACATAAGTTTTTTGGTAATGTAGAACTTTTCGGAGGTCTTCGTGGCTTCCAAATAGCTGAAGAATTGGCAAAGAAGATCGCTTTAGAAAAGAGAATTAGAGTTCTAATGAGTACTATAGCGTATGGTGTATTTAGAGGTGGCTATGTAGGTGTCGTAGGTGAAAATGCCCATTATATTATAAAGCCTAAAGCCCTCATTATTGCCACAGGTGCACAAGAGAAATATTTAGATTTTCCAAATAATGATCTCCCTGGAGTTATCGGTGCTGGTGGAGCACAAACCATTATGAACGAGTTCGGTGTTAAACCTGGTGAAAGTGCTTTAATAGTAGGGTCTGGTAATGTTGGCCTTATAGTAGCTTACCAACTACTACAGGCTGGTGTGAGAGTTCGCGCCGTGATCGAGATTCTACCAGAAATCGGTGGATGGTTTATTCATGCAGCTAAAATTAGAAGATATGGTATTCCGATCCTCACGAGACATACTATTAAGTATGTTGAAGGAGACGTTAGAGTCAGAAAAGCCACTATAATAGCTGTTGATGAAAAATTTAATCCTCTACCGGGTACTGAAAAAGAGTTTGACGTGGATTTAGTATTATTAGCTATTGGTCTAGAACCCGACTCTAGACTTGCTATTCAAGCTGGAGCTGTTGTAAAATATATGCCAGAGCTTGGAGGCTTTGTACCCGTTAGGACAAGGTTCCTGGAGACAACAGTGAAGAATATGTATATAGCTGGCGACATCTCAGGCATTGAAGAAGCCACCGCGGCCATGCTTGAGGGTAAAATAGCCTCCTTAGCTATAGCTTCTCGACTAGTTGATACATCAAGGTCGAGTAAAGCTCTCGAGGAGGCTGAAAAGATCTTAAAATTCCTCTGGGAGGAGTATAGAGCCTCACCATTACTCTTAAGAGCTAAAAGAGGTAAAGAGGCTGTAACTATAAGTATTAATGAGCTTGAAGTTCTGAGGAAGAAGTTCCCATCACCAGTTTCATTTGGGTGATCTATGTGGAGAAGTTCACGTTTCGAGAAACAGGCATTATTAAGTTAGAGGAGTTAAAGAGACTTAATTTGCTACCACCACAGGAAAGACTCTTAAAAGGCCCTGTAGCCATACTCGAATGCCCCGAAGAAATACCCTGTAATATCTGTGTACCATTTTGCCCAAGTAAAGCTATTCAAATGGAAAGTATTATAGCGTTACCTAAAATAGTGTGGGATAAGTGTACTGGGTGTGGTATATGTGTAGCCGTATGTCCAGGTTTAGCCGCTTTTGTAGTAGATATATCAAAGCAAGACGCTGATTATGTTACTATACCCCACGAACTCCTCCCGGTACCTAGAGTTGGAGATAAGGTCATGATACTTAGCAGGAGTGGTGAGATATTAGGTGAAGGTGTTGTTATAAGAGTGTGGGAGAGAAATAAGACCTACGTGATCACCATTAAAGTTCCAAAAGGCTTAGGTCTCGAAGTAAGAGCTATATTGTCAAGGCCTCTTAAATAGCCCTTTCCAATTAACGAATGACTATTCATATTTATTCTCCCGTATTTTAAAAATAAAAACTTAGACTTTTACTTCTTAAGAGGTGTTGTCTTTACTTGCTGGGCGAGAAACCGGTAATTATTTGTCGCTGCAATGACGTAACAATCGAGGACATTATTAATGCTGTTGAGGCTGGTATAGATCACTTCGAGGTTTTAAGAAAATACTTGAAGATCGGGTTTGGACCTTGCCAGGGAAGAAGCTGTCTATTATTAGCAGCTAGAATATTTGCAAAGCTTACTGGAAGGAGAATTGAAGAAGTAATCTCTGAGTATCGTGTTAGACCACCAATAGTTCCTATTCCAGTTAGAGTACTTTTAGCTGGTGTTATAGAGTGAGAATTATAGTTATAGGTGGAGGTATAAGTGGCCTCTTTATAGCATATGAGCTGTTGAAGCGCGGTATTAGAGATATAATTGTAATAGAAGAGAAATACCTGAGTGCCGGGGGGTCTGGGAGGAACATTGGGTGTTTTAGATCTTCTTTTACATCGCCAGAACACGTTATATTAATGAAGAGGAGTATTGAGCTCTGGTTAAACTATAGGAGTGAATTGGGATTAGAACTTAAGCAGTCCGGTTACTTGTGGATTGCAAGAAAACCTGAGACCCTTGAAGTCTTCGAAAAACTCTCAGTATTTCACAGAAATTACGGTATTCCTACAAGAGTTCTCAGCATTGATGAAGTTGAACATGTACAGCCTGGTCTTAACAAGGACATTATTGCTGGTGCACTTTTTGATCCAATGGCTGGAAGAATGCCCATATTTGAAAACCTTGTTAAGCTTTACTTGAAATTGAAGACTTTAGGTGTAATTTTTCACTTCTATACTAAGGCTATTAGGCTTAATTCGAGTGGTTACAGAGTTAAAAGTGTTATTACAAGTAAAGGTGAAATTTATGGAGACATCTTTATAGTATCTGCTGGTGGTAAAGGTACACGTGAGCTCCTCGCCACAGTTAACATAGAGTTCCCTGTTATTGATGAAACTAGGCATCCCATTATAACAGAACCTTATGCCGAGATATTAAAGCCTGCACTAATAATTGATTGGGATACTCCAGGTGCACCTTACGTCACGCAAACAGAGCATGGAGGCATAATATTTGCGCGAAATATTGCAGACATTCCTGAAGCACTACTCACATCACACCGCATAGATGTCATAGGACTCACTATTAAGCCCATCATAGAGCTATTACCAATATTAAAATATGTTAACATATTACGCTACTGGATAGGATATTATGAGACAACGCCAGATCATCACCCAATATATGGACCCATATATCCGTACGAAAACCTCTACGTAGCTGCAGGCTTTAGTGGACATGGATTAATGATGGGGCCTATAACAGGATTACTTATAGCAGATTGGGTTTTAAATGGAAAGCCCAGTATACCCATAGCTGAGAACTTAACACTTGAAAGATTTAAAATAGGTAAGCTAGTAAAAGAGATAGCCATAGTTGGCTAACACCAGTACTGGTGCTTATAACATGAAGCATTTCTCGCATCACTTTGTATATATTTCTAAAGGAGTTGCAAGACTTCAACAATACTTATCTACTCTTATTATCGCTACTATATTAATCACCATTATAAATATATCCATAGCTACTGGCGTAGTGTATATAATTACTACAGGTGGATCAATAAATCCAGGTCTCGTGATCACGGCATTTGCCGTAGCTTTTATAATTGGACTTACACCAATACTCCTCTATTATGACGCTACGATGAGTCTTGTGAAGTGGAGTAATAGTTTTAATCGATATAAGCTAATTGCATTTTTACTAATAATTACTCTAATAATTCAAGAACCATTTACAATGTATCTAACCTATGTCACTATTAGTAAAATAAACGATATCGTTGCCACAACTACTAGTAAAGGATTTTTCCCTGAAATTACCGAAGAACTTACTACGCTATTACTAATAATAAGGTTAATTGGTATTTTAATATACATTCTAAGCACAATAATCAACTTAGTTCTTGTCGCTATCTTTAATACTATTAAAGATGAGTTTACTTCGTTTTTAAATAATATTTTAAAACCAGAAGAGTTCTATATCTATACTGTGGAAACTTGGAAGTTGAGTGATGCAACAAGCTTTCTTAGGATAGCCCTTATACTCTTCCTCTTAACATCACTAATAATTAATATACCTATACCCATAATACCTAATATTACAGGATTGATCGGGTTTATACTTTATATTACTGGAGTAGTGAGAGCTTATGGCTGTTTAAGTGAAATTAAGAAATTTGTAGAGCTTGTTGCCGATAATATAGGGAAAGTTTCCTAACAGCTCCAACTATTTTTACTATATTTTCCCGTTCTCTAAGAACTTCGGCGTTAGAGTTTAAACCCTACGCTTTTAAGCTTTACATCATTAATTATTACATAATGCTCTCGTTTAATTCTCATAGTCTGAAACGCGCTCTACTTCATATACCAAAACCGTGGTGTAAAAGCGCTAAGACATTTATCAATAATGCCGATTACTAAGATTTAGTGAGACCTAATTATGCATACCGCTTTTCTTGTAGTACATTGTGCTTTCGTGTTGAAGTCTGCAACTTTCGTTCCACACTTTCAAAGAGCTTTCTAGATAACTTCGTGTTCACTAATGAAAAATACGTAGGGCAGTAAAGAAATCACTAGAGGTGATTAGAATTAATCATATAAGATAATTGCTTCAGGGAATTATCGTATTGTCTATCACCGATGAACTTAGTACATTATGTAATGCTTTACAATATAATGATCTCCTATAAAATTTAACTAGAAAATTTACTTCTTTGAAGTTAGCTCTGTAATTAGTTTTAACAATTCATCAATTTTCTTTACACCGCTAGTTTCAATTTTCTCTTTAATTTCACCGTTACTCACTCTTAGTAATATTGTTGTCGGTGAAGCATGTACATCAAATTTCTTAAAAGCGCCACTAGCTGCGTCAGAAACACACTCGCGTGCAAACCAGTCACAAAGGACAATTACATAGTTTACTTCAGGAAACATCCTCCCAAAGATCTTGACAAAGGGAAACCAGTAATTATCATAATTTCTACATGCAGGACACCGCGTATTATCAAAATAAACCACGTAGTAACCATCACTCCACGGTAAAGCCGGATTACCTGAAACTTGCCTAAGAATCCATTTTTCCTTATTAAAATCATAAACATATATCCCGTGCGGAGAGTCCACATCTACTTTATCCAGCTCTAATCCCTCTCGGCCTTTTTTCCCCTCAGCACTTGAACTAAGCATTTTCTTAAGTAGTTCTAAAATGTCTTTCTCTAAGCTCATTTTAATTACACCCTCTAGCTAATCTCGCTACAAACATATAATAATTTACTAGATTATAATCATGTATATCTATGAGAAGTTTAGATCAAGCATATGGATCGTCCACGGTACCGTATAGTTATTCTTAAAACGGTGTTTTTATTAAGTTTTTAGATTAAGTTGGCTTGGTGGCGAATATATGTCAAAGTGTAAGTTTCGAGAAGATCTAGGTAAAGCCATTGAGCTATATAATAGGTTACATGGTGTTGAGGCTCAAGCTAAAATTATTGATGTTAATGGTGAGAAGGTAATTATTGAGTTCACAGGCACGTTTTGTCATACATGTGGTGTACGTGATTGGCTTGAAGATCTAGCGTATTTATTAGTTTCTATTGGATATAATGCTAAGCTCGTAGAGTACATTGAGCCCAAAGGTGAGGAGTTTCAGTATAAGAGAATAGGTGTGTTTCAAATTAAACATGGTGGCGAAGAGAGTGGTGATCGTGAAAACCAGGATAGATGAAATCGACAAGTTAATCATTAAAGAATTAGCTAAGAATGCCCGTATATCTTTTAGAGAACTAGCTGGAATTGTAAAATTAACTGATGTCGCTGTTATTAAGCGTGTGAGAAAACTTGAAAAAATAGGTGTTATAAGAAAGTATACGGTTATCGTAGATCCGAGGTCTTTAGGCTATGAACACGTGAGCTTTACTGGTATAAATGTTAGACCTGAAAAACTCTTTGACATTGTAAAAGTACTTGAAGAAATGGAGTGCGTTAAATACTTAGCGCTTACAGGAGGAGATCACGATGTCTTGGCTGTTATTTGGGCTACTACACGTGAAGAACTAGAAAAAATACACATGGAAATAAAAAATCTAGATGGAGTTATTGCAGTATATCCAATGATACTAGCTAATGTTATTAAAGATGAACTATATGTTTAATTAACTCTCTATTCAAATATAAATACATAAACTTTATTATTAACATTAAAGAGTAGAAAGTTATAAGTATCTTTAAGTAAAACTTTGAAAAAGAGGTGTAGACGATGTCTTTACAATTATCTCAAGACTTATTTAGATATCTACTACCAGAAGGCTTACCTAGAGGTTCTTTTATAATACTAGCTGGAGAGGGCGGCTCTGGTAAAAGTGTTATATTAATACATCTCGTAAAAGATGTACTTAATGCGGGTGAGCCGGTAGTTTATTTAACTCTTGACGATGATCCTCTAACAGTTTTAAAACAACTATCAGCGTTTAAAATATCGGTTAAAAATTACTGTTCTCAGCGATTATTAAGTATTATTGATGGATTTAGTTATACTATGAGACAACGTAGGGGAAGAGTTCATTCATGTATTATAGATGAAATCTCACCTGAGAATCCTGATAACACAATAACTACTCTTATTAAAATAACTGAACAATTTAAATTAGAGGGGAGAGGACTCGTAGTTATAGACTCTCTGAACGAGGCTATGATCTCATTAGATCCAGCACGCTTCGTCTTTTTCATAAAGTCTCTGAGAGCAAATATTGCTAAGTCTCACGACATAATAACTATAGCTACACTACATACTTCAACCAATGAACTAAGAAATTACCTCTTAATAATAGAACATTTAGTGGATGGAGTATTAGAGACTAGTAGTATACCTGAAGACTTAGCTTCTCAAATACCTGTCTTTGTGAGACAAATTAGAGTATTAAAAATGAAGGGAGCTTCGCATAGACAAGGCTGGGTTTTCTACAGTATAGATAGTGAAGGGGTTAAACCAGCTATTTTAAGAATAAAGAGCTAGGTTAAACGTTTGACCTCTCCATGAGTAATCTTGCTTTTTTAATAGCATTCTCGGCCAGTATAGCTGGATTCTCTGAGAAAGCATAGAGTCCGAGTGGGGAATACTCTAGCTCAATACATTCGAGAACAGGTAAGTCTTCTACAAGTGCTAGTTTAACGTAATAAATGTCTGCGTGAAGTCCTTTCTTAAAACATAAAATTACATCTTTGCCATTAATACTAGCTACCATTAATAAGTATTCTCTCTGCTTTTCTACTAGAACTTTCTTACTGTGAGATTTGAGAGTGTTAATAAAGAGATCTACATCTGTACTCATAATTATACACTATAAAGTTTCTCTCTAATAGGTGGTGGTAAAGACTCTTCACTTATAACTGTAGCTGTGTGAGGTGGCTTTTTAGTCTTAAAGCCTACAATAATGTATCGTGATGGGTCTGAGATATTACCTTGTATCTCTCCACGACCAAACCTAATATTGAGGACTCTTACTTTAACATAGTAGCCGTCACTTCTCTCAACATAAATGTATTTTCCATGTTTTAATCCCAATAATATCACCATACTCTTTTTACTCTATGCATGCTCCACGTATAAATATATCCCAATATAAAGTTTACAGCGAAGCCCAGTATTATTCCCACTAGTTGAGCAAGCCAAAACGTTGTTCTCAATAAAAGTGGGAGTAATGTAGCCATAGTGACCTGTGTTATCCAGCTACCAATACTTGCAAGGTGATATTTAACTAGTCTTGTTAACACGCCCTTTAAGTGTTTTTCGAGGCCTGTCCCCTTAAATGTTATTTTTTCATGTAAGATAAAATTCCATAAGACGCTGGTCTCAAAGCCGGTAGTAGAGGCTATGGGACTAGCTATATATCCATACTTTGCTAGTAAAGCGTATATTGCCTGCGCACTTGTAAGATTAATGAAAATCCCTGAAATTCCAATAAACATAAAGACTAGTACCCGTAGCGGTTCAGAAAGTGGGAGAGCTAAGAGCCTAGGTAATTTTCTAGCGTATAACTTTAACCAGTCGTTATCACTTAAATTAACTAATATGATCTCTCTGCAATTTAAGACATCTCTACCAGCTATAACACCCCAGACTACAACCCTATTATTCAATTTTAACGCTCTAAGTCTAAGTAGCCTCAACAGTAAGAACCTATATAATGAGAGCTTAGTACCAATACATATATTACCAGACACTGCTATGTTGTCGATCTTAGAAGAGAGGATCTCCCCCCATTCTAGCGGAGAACACACTTCAACACCACTATAAGCTATACAATATTCTAAGTCGTTAGCTAAATTATCCAAGTACCAAATACACCTCTAGCAAATAGCTCTTTATAATTAATTTTAATTTTATTTTTCATCTACATATAGTGTTAATGTGAAGCTCTCAGTCGATTAGAGGGGTGCTAATAGCCATGTGTTTACTGCCGGAAAACCCTATGCAAGAAGCTCTATTTGCATTAATATTATTCATGTATGTACTTAGTGTAGTCTACTTTACGAAGAGAGCATATATGTACATGTTAAAGAAAGGGCTTAAGAGAAATGTTGCAGTTTACTATAACAGGAAACTCATACACATATTAGCAGGTGGTGTAGTAGCTTTCATTACACCCTACATTTTCACATCGCCGCTGATACCATTAATGTTCGCTCTGGTAATAGCAGTAATACTCTACATACCACACTACAAGAGTCAAGAACTCTCCTGGTTCCAAGTAGAAGACAATGCATATGAAGTGAACTTTTGTATTGCATGGGGCTTATCACTATTTGTAGTTTGGATTGTCTTGAAAAATCCATATTACGCTATAATACCACCATTATTTATGTCTCTAGGTGATGCTGTAACAGGTATTGTGAGGAATGCTGTATATGGTAAGAGGACTAAATCTTGGATTGGAAATATTGCAATGTTAGCTGTAACGCTAACTATAGGATGCTGCTATACAGGCGTGCACGGTATAATACCAGCTATGTTCTCGACAATTATAGAACACTTTGAAATACCACCACTACTAGATGACAACGTGTTAATAGCGGCTGTTTCAACTACGAGTTTAATTCTCTGTAAACTCTTCTTCTAAGACACTTACTTCTACAAGTCCATAAAAGTTTTTAATGAGAATTCAATTCTAAGAGTTAAATGCTTTCTTAATAGTTTCCTTAGTATATTAACTTTTTATTTAAAACCTTATATTAGAGGAAAAATGATAACTCAACCTCTCACTTAAAGGTGTTATATTTTTGAGTAGAGACCCCTGGAGGATACTTGAAGAAGAAATATTAAATTGTACTAAATGTAAACTCCACATGTATAGACGTAGAGCTGTACCCGGTGAGGGTAATAGAAATAGTGTTCTAGTGTTTATTGGCGAAGCTCCTGGTGAAAAAGAAGATGAAGAGGGTAGACCTTTTGTCGGCCCTGCTGGCAAACTACTCACTGAGCTGATAGAGTCTACTGGTTATAGAAGAGAGGACTTTTATATTACAAACATAGTTAAGTGTAGACCTCCAGGTAACAGAGATCCAGAAGACGATGAGATTAATGCTTGTCTACCATATCTGATAAAGCAATTGGAATTAGTTAAGCCGAAAATTATAGTGTGTTTAGGTAGGCACTCTGCAAGAACTATTTTTAAATTAGCTGGGTTAAAGTGGACTAATATGAGTACACAACATGGTAAAGTCTACTCTATAAGACTTTTCAACTTCAATGTTAAAATCATACCTACATATCATCCTGCAGCAGCGCTTTATAATCCACAGTTAAAGAGCTCTCTGGGAGAAGACTTTAAGAAATCCATTAAACCAGTACTCAGCGAGGTATTAGAGGCTAGATCAGTAAAGAAAACTCTTTTAGACTTCAGCTGCAAGAAGAAGTCTTCTCTTCTCAAGTGACTTGTAGGTAGAATAAAGCAGATATAATCCACAAAATAGAATTACAAGTGAGTAAATGACAGCTACTTCACGTGGAGCATAGATGGGGTGAGAAACCATAGTTACCCATTTCTCGGCTCTTGCTGCAAGCATATAGAGTGCTAATCTAGGAAGCTCCGTATATATAAGTGACATCACAGTAAGGGGTTCAAAGCCGAGGTTTAAGTAATACTCTGCTAAATCCAATACTAGTAGAGTAGATAGTGGATAATAATTGTAATGCTCTGTAAAGCCCTCTACTAATCTCTTCAACCTAGTTACTAAGGACCTAACTAGCTCTGTACTATTAGATATAAATAAAACTCTACTAGGTAAACTTGTATAGAGATCTCGTGAGATATCTAGTAATTGCTCAAATATTTGTATAAACTTCACTAAGTCGATTTTCTCAGATAAATTAATCCTCCTACCTATACCCATTTGCAATAAGTAATTTACGTGAGCATCTAGGAACTCTTTTAGCCTAGTATTAATTAATCCCACATTGCGCATGCTTAGAGTTTCATTTACATTGCTATAATTATCTAGGGTTACGTTGAACCAACCTAGAGCTGATAGAGCACGCGTCCACGCTCTAGCTGTAATATAGATAGCTTCATTGACATCCTTTTCAGCACTAAAAGACGTTTTCGCCTGTATGGCTAATTTTTCAGCTTCACTAGCCCTAGTATAGGTGGTTATGAGTAAATCTAAGTAGGCTGGGTTAACGTACTTAGTCTTCGCAATTACTTCTAGTTCCTGTATAATTTTATTCTTAATACTTGAAGCTATGGTGAGGGTTTCTTCTATTGTTGAACTGATCTCTCTATGTAAAGCCTCCGTGTTCGTGGTGTTTAGATATGCAAGTTTAGATATATACGCATTAACAAGCGCCGCATAAGCGAGTGAAGATGCTACATAGTATCTATCATGAGAGGCTGCTGTGAACGCTTCTTCTAAGTATTTATGTGCAAGCTCATAGTACTCATCTCTCCACATTACACTCTCTAGTTGATGTAAAATGTTCCCAGTAATTGAAGACAAGTCCTCATATATAGTTCTAAAAACTATTTGAGCGCTTTTGTTTGTCATAGTGGTTTTTGAATTCTCAAATTCTTCATATATAAAGTCATAAACAGTGAAAATCCCTCTAACAGAAACAGGGGTATAATTGAGAAGTTGGAGTTCTACGCCAGGGATATATACAAGAGTTAAATTCTTCTCTTGTGCAGCGAGTAGTTTTTGCTCTAGCCCAGCCACAGCTCCAACTATGCCTCCTGGACCTATGATACCTGTCGCTGAAACACTTGTAGAGCATTCTTGACCCTGAAATATCTGTAAAAGTGCTATAAAAAATAGTAGTGTAGCACTAAGTCCTCCTACATTTGCACTGATATCCAGGTAATAATTACAACACTTATAATCCACGCCTGTAATAGCTGAAGCATACATTAACGCGAGATTAAAAGAGACTGCTACATCTTCACTGACACCACTACTAGTAGAGATCAGCCCTTTTCCGCCATATATAACCCTGATCTCGCCGGGAACAGCTGCACCTCTACCATCACTTAAGACCGCGAGGAGGGTTACCCTACATGTCTTATACTGTTGCTCCCCTAGTGCTGGATTAATCATGTTTAGAGTTAACATGACAAGTGTTAACATAGATATGAGTATTTTCACGGTTGAGGATTTTACATACACGTTTTTCCCCTCAGCGAAACTCTGATTAATCATAGCTCATTATTGCCGGGTTCTCATCACCAGTATTTTTAAAATACAAACTCCTTAATAACTCATTAAGACCACATTTAAAACTATCATTTTAAACAACAAATAGGTCCTAAGAAATGCTGTGTTTTGATATTATAGGATCTCTGTTCTCTTGTACATGTATTCAAAATACCTCTAAAAATCGCGTGTTTGCTCAATAAGAGGGTGCTTTTTATAAGGTTTTACACGAATAAGTCTATTGGGTTATGTATATGAGCGATATGCCATTTAAGCTTCTAGCTGAGACAATGGATAGGTTAGAACTAGTGTCTGCGAGAACTCAGATGATTGCCTTACTTGCGAATTTATTTAAGAGTACTCCACCGGAAATAATAGATAAAGTTGTTTATTTGGTATCTGGTGTATTGTGGCCAGATTGGAAGGGTATGCCAGAACTTGGGATCAGCGAGAAGCTTCTCATAAAAGTGATCTCTCTCGCGTGTAATGTGAGCGAGAGTCAAGTAGAACAATTAGTCAAAAATACTGGTGACCTAGGCAAAGCGGCTGAAACTCTAAAAGGTAAAGCACAGGTCAAGGTCTCACTATTTACATTTACACAAGGAGTTTCCAGAGAGCTAACTGTGAGTAGTGTTTATAATACTCTTGTAAAAATAGCTCAAGCACAGGGTGAAGGCAGTAGAGATCTCAAGATCAGATTGGCTGCGGGGTTGTTAAGAGACGCGTCGCCTAAAGAGGCAAAATTCATTGTGAGGTTTATAGAGGGTAAGTTGAGAGCTGGTATAGGTGATGCAACTATAATGGATGCATTAGCAGTGGTATATGGCGGTGGTAGTGCTGCTAGGCCTGTAATAGAAAGGGCATATAATCTAAGATCAGATCTTGGAGAAGTCGCAAAGATCTTAGCTATCGAAGGCTTAGAGAGCTTGAAGAGAATTAAGCCGGAAGTAGGTATTCCCATAAGGCCTATGCTCGCTGAGAGACATAATGACCCGAAGGAGATTCTCGCTAAAGCTGGAGGTATAGCTCTCATAGAGTACAAATACGATGGTGAGAGAGCACAAATTCACAAGAAAGGCAACAAAATAGTAATATACTCGAGAAGACTTGAAAATATTACTCATCAATATCCAGACGTTGCTGAAATGGCTCTTAGTAATATTAACGCCGATGAGGTCATAGTTGAAGGTGAAATAGTAGCCTATGATAAAGACACAGGTGAATTACTTCCTTTCCAGGAGTTAATGCATAGAAAGCGTAAACACGATATACATATCGTTGTAAAAGATTATCCTGTGAAAGTTTTCCTCTTTGACCTCCTTTACCTCAATGGAGAAGATTACACAATTAAGCCTATTATTGAGAGGAGAACCGCATTAGAAAAAATTGTGAGAGAAACAGAGGACTTTATGGTAGCTAAATATATTAAGACGAGCGATCCAGAGGGACTAGAGAAGTTCTTTATGCAGGCTATTAGTGAGGGTTGTGAAGGAGTAATGGTTAAAGCTATACATAAAGACTCCATTTATCAAGCTGGTGCAAGAGGCTGGTTGTGGATAAAGTTTAAACGTGATTATAGAAGCGAAATGATCGATACTGTAGACCTAGTTGTCGTTGGTGCTTTTTATGGTAAGGGTCGAAGAGGAGGTAAATTTGGCACTCTTCTAATGGCAGCTTATAACCCCGAAAAAGACATGTTTGAAACTGTGTGTAAAGTTGGCTCTGGATTTAAAGACGAGGACCTAGATAAACTACAAGATCTCCTAAAACCATATATTAGGAGTAAAAAACACCCAAGAGTAGACGCTGAAATGGAGGCTGATGTCTGGGTAGACCCCATACTTGTAGCTGAAATTATTGGTGCAGAATTAACACTCTCACCAATACATACATGTGCTAAGGGGGTGTTAAAACCAGATGCTGGTATTTCTATTAGATTTCCACGATTTATAAGATGGAGGCCTGATAAGAGACCTGAAGACGCTACTACAAGCCAAGAACTAGTTGAAATGTATCAGAGACAATTAAAGAAAGTAGCTAAAGCACCTGTTGAGGGTGAGGCCTAAAAAGCTGTGATTCATAATTTCTCCTAGCAGAACAATTCGTTTTCCAATATCTTTTCAGCACATAGTAGGTGTTGTATTTGCCAACTGTAGTAGTTGTGTTTACAGGACCCGCTGGTTCAGGTAAGAGTAGTCTTGTAAAGGCTTATAGTGAATGGGCTCGTAAAACACTCTTCTTAAAAGTTGCTATTGTAAATCTTGATCCTGGCGCAGATGAGCTCTCATATAACCCTATTTTTGATATTAGGAGGCTATTTACCCTTAGAGATATTATGTTAAAGTATAATCTTGGGCCTAATGGGGCTTTTATAAAAGCCTCTGAGCTCATAGCTGAGAAAATAACTGAGATCTTCTCAGAAGAGCCATTTACCGACATTAATAAGTGGGATCTAGTGCTCATAGACACACCTGGTCAAATGGAAGCTTTCCTCTTTAGACCTGCTAGTAGAGTTTTTCTCGAAGAGCTTGCCAAGATATCACATGCTATATTAGTGTACGTTATTGATGCCTCTGCTATTCAAAAAGTCTCTGATGGCGTTTTTCTCTGGTTCCTCTTTGTACTATTACAAGTTAAGACAGGGCTATTAGCCGTTCCAGTAATTAATAAGAGAGATATTGCCAGTAATCCTAAGATAGTTAAACTACTAGTCGAAGACCCTTCAAAACTCATTGAGGAAGCCCGCGAAGAAGGCTTATCAAGCGAAATAATATCAGATCTTATAGCTATAGCTGAAAAGACAAAGGGGCCATTTAGAGCAGTATTAGTATCTGCTTTTGAATTAGGTGACATGGAGAGACTTCATCAACTCATACACGAGGCTTTTTGTGTATGTGGTGATTTAACATAGTATATTAATGTACTTAAATAGCTATAATTATATTGCATATTTTGAATCGTATTAACAAACTAGGAAATAAAACTTAAAGTTTAAAGAGGAGTAAGGTGAGTGCGCTGTCAACTATTTATAAGCCGAGAATTCGGATTGGAAGATATTATTTAATATTGTTCTCTCTACCTAAGTGGCAGTATCTAGTGTTAGCGCTTCTATTACTATCTCTCATAGTATTATTAACTACTGGCTTATCATCTTATCCTCTACTACTTAATGCCCTACTGGTATTCTTATACACAAGACTCTACGCTCTTTATTACAAGGAGACAGTATTCTATAAGATTAAGAGGTCTCTCGGCCTGGCACTCGCTACTTTAGTTTACTCCTCGATACTATTAATTATTATTAGAAATATTCCACTAATAATCACTTCTACCGCTACTCTTACAATAGTAGTTATACTGGGCTTAGATGGAATAAGTCTCTCAAGGTATTTGATAGCTATTTTACCTCAAACTACTACGTTGATTATAATGAGATTATTTGATCACATAACTAAACACGCTCTTCTCACGTGGTTTTTAATACTAGTAGTATTAGTACTAGTCGACGTAATCATATATCTCTACATGTCTAAACATAAACTCGGTAGAGTACCAGCTCCGAATTTAGGCACACTTTTCCTCAGGAACTGGCTTGATAAGAAAATGGAGATCGAAGAGGTATTTGAAAAACTCGGTGAAGAAGTTACTATAAACCCTAGGATTATAGAGTTTGGAGATGTCCTCGTAGTATATACAGATGTTCACTACGGGCCTTTTTCAAATATTGGTAGTAGTAGATTGCCAGCGATTCTCTCAGAGAACTTTAAAAGACTTGGCAAAAAAGTCTTAGCTTTACATGGATTGGGTTCACACGACAGGAATATTGTCTCAGCAACATATGTAGCTAAATATAGAGAGAAGCTTTTAAGCGAGTATTTGAGTGGTGATAAGAGAGAGTTACTTTATCATGGAGGATTCTGCTCAGAGTACTATGAGTGGAGAATTTGTGGTATTGTATTCGATAAAGTCTCACTTATTTTTATATCGCGTCCATATGCTGGTATTGATGATCTACCCTACAGTATTCAAGTTGAATATGAATTTAAAGCTAAGAAACTTGGATTAGGAGAGCTAATATTAGTAGATTCTCATAACTGGGAGCTTCAAAAACAACTAGACTTAAATGGACTAAGAGTAGCTCTTGATAATGCTCTTAGACATGTTTATGAGATTAAGCAGAAAACACCTATACTCCCACTACATAGACATATATGTTTTAAAGCAAGGGCACTGGGTCTAATCGATGATGATGTTTGTTTACTGTGTATTGAGGGGGCTAGTAGAGAGAGATTTTGTCTAATTTACATGCGCGGTAACAATATGAAGCCTTACGTGAGAGATCTTTTACTTAAACAAGCTGAACCCTTGAACACCGATCTAATAGAGGTCCTCACAAACGACGAGCATAGTGAGACTGGAATTAGGGCTTCAATAATATATATCCCAGTACATGAGAGTACAGAGTTACTAAGAGCTCTTCGTGAAAAGTCAGAGGAGCTCATAAAGACTACTCCTGGGACTAGTGTGTGGTTCTATACATTGCGTGATCGTGTAAAATTAATGGGTGAAACTGCTTTATACTTAGAACGGCTTCTAGAAATCTCTATTAAAGAGGCTGCTATTCTTCTCTTAACATACGTGTTTCTCACACCAATAGCTCTACAGATAATATTGTTCTCACTTGGATTCACATAAGTTATTAAAGGGTTTATCTATTAAAGGAAGAATTTAAAAATAAACCACTGATTACTATTATAGGTGAATTGTTTGTCTACTGAGAGTGCCTTTAAGTGGAGTTACAGAATCGAGAATATTGTTGCGACGGTTATATTAGAGCATGAGCTTGACGTTGATCACATCGAAACAACTCTTCCGGAATTTGTCTATAAACCAGAACAATTTCCAGGTATTGTATTTCACATAGATAAGCCGAGGGCAACAGCACTGATCTTTAAATCTGGTAAAATGGTTGTCACCGGCACCAAGAGCGTGGCGCAACTAGTTGAAGCTGTTAAGAAAATACTGAAAATTCTAAGTAGGCATGGTATTGAAATACGGGGAAGGCCGCGAGTACAAGTACAAAATATTGTTGCCGGAGGAGATCTACACGCGTATGTAAACCTTGAAAAGGCAGCCTATTATTTAGAAGACAGCATGTATGAACCTGAACAATTTCCGGGATTAATATTCAGAATGAGAGATCCCAGAGTAGTATTATTAGTTTTCAGTAGTGGTAAAATGGTTATTACAGGTGCTAAGGAAGAAAGAGAAGTTGAGAGAGCCGTTAAACAGATAGCTGAGAAACTATGGAGCACAGGTTGCATAGTAGGTCCTAGAGAAGAGGAGTTAGAGTAACTCTGTGTTTTTAGCACGAAAACATATATTACTCTCTTACCCGATACTCTTTATGAGTGATGAGGCGGGCAGCCTCTTAGACCATGAAGAGGAATGAAGAGTATAATGCTCACTCTGAGAAACCACTTGTTCCAGGCGTCATTATAATCATTGATCTAGACAAGTTTGGAGAATTTGTCGAGAAACATGGACTAGATCCATACAAGCCTAACACTATTACAGGCGAGCTTACAAGACTTGTTGTAGCGTTTGCTCAGAAATTCAGAGGTGTAGTTATATATGGCTTAGACTATGAGAGAGGTACTGAAGAAGCTGTAATTGAAATTCCATATGGCGTAGAATACTTAGACCTTGTGGTTTCCGAGTTAGAGTACATAGCTAATAGAATAAGAGAGCTCGGGGCTACATTAACAGCTATCGTAATCGTCGACTATGTTAGTGGAAGACCTGCAAAGAACCGTAGAGAGGCCTATGAGGGCACTCCCGGTAGGAGAAGGGCTTTAAGAGTTCTCAAGAAGGCTAAGAAAAAAGGTGGTAATAGAGTAGTTGTATTAGCGTAGTTGGAGTTGTCTAGTGTAAAGTGCTTCAAGAGATCTTATTCTCTTAGGTATTGGTGGATGCGTGGAGAAGAATTCTGAGATATCTTCAGTTTTAGCTCTCTTAAGCTCTTCTACAACTTTATCAATATCTACACTTCTAGGATCCACTAGTGGAATGTAACTATAGAATGGGCTAGCATAAGCCTCAGTAAAGGCATATATAAATAGTGCTTTAAGCTTACTACCGGATATTTCCTCCCTAGCTCTAGGTGCCCCTCTATAATATACATGCAGTCTTGCAAGAGCTCTCTGCATTGCACGCGGACTAGTAACATAAGCTCCTGCAGAGTCTGCATAATACTCTCTCAGTCTACTAAATGCTAATACGAGTATTTGTACTATAAAGCTAATAATAATAGCAGCTATACCGGCTAGAACTAACACTAATCCTTCTCCACCGCCTTTTCTCTTACGAGAAGACAGTGTTCTTGTGTATCCTGATATAATTCCAATTCTCACTAAAGTTATTCCGAGGAAGTATAATATGCTTGGAATTAAACCCATGAATAACATTATAGCGTTATCTCTATGTTTATGATGACCCAGCTCGTGTCCAATAACAGCTCTAAGCTCCTCAGGTGTAGTTATTGCCATTAAACTACGCGAAACAGCTATGTATTTCCCAGCCATAAAGTTACCATATGCAAAAGCATTAGGTGGTCCTTCAACAATAACTGCTCTAGGAGGCTTTGAAAAACCAAGTGTTCTTGCAACATCATCTACGACACGCTGTAATTGAGGATCTCTCTTAGCACTGTACATCATATTTATCAATAATGGAGAAAGAATATAAGTTATCATGTTAAGCACTAATACGAGTACTAGAATTGAAATAATAAAGCCTGCTGTAATCTCTACTCCAACAATATCCAGTAAAATATAAGTAATTATGCCTATGCCGGCTATTCCTGCTAAGATCACTATTAAGCCAAGTATAACCATAGAGGCCTGTAGTGAGAACCTCCCAGCTGCACGCTTAGCTACTCGCGGTGCAATATATCCTGCCCCTATAAGCATAACTGTAAATCCAAGAATGTAAGCCACTATTAGCGTTAATAGTAATGATGGTGTGTAAAACAGCCACATTTAACTTCACCTAATATTTGAAATACTTTTCTCGCTTAAAAAGACTTTTAAGACATACCTGCTTTTCTACTTCTTGATAACAGCTTAGTTAGAAGTAGAATTAATATAATAATGGCTAAGATCACTATTATTAGATCGACGTATATTTTAGCCTTATCAAGCAGAGAGGTTGTAGTAGGCGTCTCATATGTCGTGGTGTTTGATATACATGGGCTTGTTCCTGGTGTACTGCTAATTAGAGTTGTTGATGTTAAAGTATTTTGTTGCGTATTTCTCGAGGTTCCTCCTAACGCACCTACTTGTGTGAGTACTTGTACTACTGCAATAGCGAAGAGAAGAGCCTTACCATACATATCTTCATCTCTTAATTCACGCGCACTATTAGCTAAGTCTATATATAAGTTGTAAAGGGGCGTTTCTGAGACCTCTGTATATATAGCTATCATTTTCTCTAATTTGTCAGATATGCTAGAAGTATCACCAATAGCTGAGTGTAATAGTAGTGATGTGTAACTTAGTATAAGCAATGATATTCCTAAAAGACCTATGTCATTGTTCTCACTCATATACGCGGCTACATTGACACGATCGTTAAGTATATCAGCGATATCGCCGGTAGGGGTTATACCAGCACTATTAAGAGTTCTCATTACATATACATATGAGGCAAGTGCACTAGAATATACTTGGATTAGTTTATTTACTTCACAACTCAACTTTACATTACTGGAAGAACCCGTATTTTCATATATTGAGTACTCTAAGAGGTTTCTATAACTACGAGCAATATTAATTAATGTGACATCTAAATTACTAGTATTTAACGCTGAGTTAGCTTGTGTGTAATAATACCACGCCATATACATGTATGCCCTTGCCAAAGATGACTCCAAAGAACACTTACTCGAAGCAGTTTTACTATACTCGTTAAGAGCATTATAGAGAGAGTTTATAGTGTTCTCTATACTCAAGATACCTGTAGCAATCGCTAACTGTAAATATAGTGATAGAGCAGATTCATAGAGATCTATTAGTTTAAATAACGCGTATGTAGGATAATTCCTAGAGATCTCGATTAAGCCTGCAAGCGTATTATTCAAGTTCTCTACCACTTGTAGGTAATAATATTTATAGGCACTAGGTAAAGTATTAGTAATACTAGTGGTTTTTTTAATATAGTCGATTATATTGCTCATTATTCTAGTTAACTCGTTGTTTAAAATATTGGTTAATTCTATACTTATTTTAATGCTTATTCCAGTTGCGTTTTTTCCAAGATTAACTCCTGTAAAGTAATAAAACGCCTCTAGAACATTGCCAACTTCTATGACGCTGACATTTATTTTTTTACCATATTCTACTAGGTCTATTGTTTTATAAGTAACTCTCCTAATAGTTAACCAGCCTCTAGTGATCTCTTCGTAAACCGGATATTTATATATTCTCTGTCCAAGTGGTATTAAGAAGACCTTAAACCCGCTGGATGCTGCTGCCTCAAGTTTCTCTTTTAAGCCTCCTACAGGGCCTATGGTTCCATCGGGATTAATCATACCCGTCATTGTTGTGTTATTGTTTATTGATAGACCTAGTAGTAGGGAAGTAAAGCCTACAGTAAATAATGCACCTGCACTGGGTCCACCGATAATTGGAGTAGTAGATTCTACTAAAACATAGTAGTCGTAGTTAGAAAATTCTACTTGTGCTAGTAGTGACGCTATAAAAGCTGCTATTCGTGCAGCACCTTGTGTTTCAATTTCTGTGTATGGTAAAGCTGAAAAGAAAACTCTACCATTACCAGGGTAAGCTATGCCTAGAGTTATCTTTGATAATATACCAGCGCCGCTACTCGAGACTGCTGGGGCATATACTGTCAGTGTTTTAACGACACTGTACTCTAAAATACTGTAAACTGGCGTAAGAATTATAAATACTCCTATTAGAAATAAAAGCACTAGCCACTTCAAGTTCTCACCTCTTTACATAAGAGGGGTTACAATTAGCTGCTAATAAAGATTGCTCTCTACAAGTGAAGTTATTAGAACCGAGAGAGGCTGTTTCGGTTTCCATAATCGCTCGTGGCACTCTCATTCATTGATGTCTAAAGTCTCTCAGGGCTGTGAGGTGCGTTTATAAACCCCTCTAAGATACAGTGGTATTGGTTTTTGAAGCCGATGAGGCCTTGAGGTTGATGAACAAT